>NPIE01002555.1_pt1 | contig 147631 bp, 141 predicted proteins | sample 8637661 | NCBI WGS metagenome assembly NPIE01 (sample SAMN07420842, study PRJNA396082) | bioreactor metagenome | isolation source: sample BA12 brine-fed electro-methanogenic bioreactor BA | place: Japan: Kochi | collected 2016-12-09
AAAAATTAGGATTTCTACAAAGCCGAAATTTATATATTTATAATGCTAGTATTACAATTAAAAGACTATATAATACTAATTTTTTGCACTGATTCTATAATGTATTGATTAACTTATAGAGAATAATGATTTTTATATATGAAAATATATACTCTATTTATGAATAATCATTTAGGTTTTAAAAAATCAGATAATATTACAGAATCAAAGGATATTAAGAAATCAAGTCCTATTGAAAATTTTCATGAAATAATCAATCAATACCTTTTAAAAGAAAAAGAAACTTCAAATATCAAATATAGAAAAGAACTTTTAAAAATGGTTAATGAGTATATAATCAAAACTGATGATGGATCATATACAATAAACTCTCCAGATTTTGATGGAAAAGTTGAAAGTATGCATAACTCAAATGGTGCTATTACAGAATCATTCGAAAAATTTGTCAAACCATTTAAACATAGCTATATTCAAAATAATTTAATAGAAAATGGTAGTGATTTAGAGAGTTTTCATAATTTTCATAATTTTTCTTATGAAAAAGATATAGCTATCTTAGATATATGTAGTGGTTTAGGATATAACTCATCAGCTATTATTGAAGAATTTTTGAAAAATAAGGGAGATAATGGGGTTCTTTCTATTGATATGGTAGAAATTTCTATTGAAACATTAGCTATGGGTCTTTTAATACCTTCTCCTATAAAGAGTCATAATTTTATTAAAAAGGCAATTGAATCTAAGCTTATTGATGAGGATTTTGCAAAACTAGAAATTGAAAATTCAAAAATCCCTGAAAATTTTGATATTAATATTTTCTGTGAAGATGCTCGTAAAACTGTAAAGAATTTAAAAGATAACACTTATGATGCAATTTTTTTAGATCCTTATTCACCAGCTATGGCTCCTGAATTGTGCACTGTTGAATTTTTTGAGGAGTTAAAAAGGATTATTAAAGACAATGGTATTATAGCTACTTATACTTTAGCTGCAGGAGTTCGTTTTGCTTTTGTTGAAGCTGGTTTTTATATTGGTGAAGGCCCTGTTTTTGGTAGAAAATCTGGTGGAACAATAGCTTCTTTAGATATTAATAATATTTCTAAAAATATTCCTATTAATGATGAGAGAACAATAGCTTTATCTGATGCAGGAATTCCTTTTCGTGATCCAAATTTAGACTTTGATAGTGAGAAAATTCTTGAAAATAGGAATAAAGAGCGATCATTAGCTAGACACAATTACAAAATCTCTTCAGCTGTTCAAACTCCAATATTTTTTGGGGAGGATGTTTCTGATGAAAAGTTAAAAAGAAGAATTCTTAGGAATTTTAATAAGGTGAATATTCCAGATTTAAAATCAAAAGAAGCAATTTATATTATAGAAACTCAACAATATCATGATAAAAAACCTACTATTAATTTTAATTCAAAAGATAGAATTATTAAAATGAATAAGAGACTTTTAAAGGTCGTTAATAATGAATTTTATAAATAATAGATTTTAGACTTTTTATTTTTAATTTATTAAATTTTAATTTCATTCTAATATATTTTTTGGTATTATTTTTATTATAGTAAATAATTTTTTGTTCATTAAAATAATTTTTTAATTTAAATCTATTTTTACTCTTTAAACTCATTATTGTGGCTTTATTTTAGTAATATTTATATATGTTTATTGTAAATATGATTATTTAAATAGTAAGAATTTTTATAATATTTTAATGAGTTTTTAAGGATATAAAATTAAATAATTCTTAATTAAATAATTTTTATTTAAATAATCCTTATTTAAATAATCTTTATTTAAATAATCCTTGCTTAAAATAAGGATTATTATAATCCTTATCTAAATAATACTTATGTATAATTATTATAATAAAATCAGAATATCTAATCATGATATAAAAAATAATGTTAGGATATTATAATAATTTTAATATAATTTATTAGAATATAATTAGATTTAAAATAATCTTCGTGATTAAATTATTATGAATACTTATTTATAGTATAATGTACTTAAAATAATAGATTATTAATATTTTAAATATTATAATCTAGTTTATAATTATAATATTACTTTATAAATTTTTATAATAGGCTATAAATTATAGTACTTTAAAGTTATAGAAGTTTTAACTATTTATTTAATTTATTTAATATGTTTAATTTAAATAATTTATAATTGAATGGTATAAATAATTTAAAATAATCTAACAAATAAAATACTTCAAAATATTTTTAAGTATTTTAAAACCATATATTAAAAATAATATAATGAATATTGATTTGGAGGAATTATCATTTTTGAAATTAAATATAAAGATAATAGAGGGAGAGTTGGTTTACTCAAAACAAAACATGGAACTGTTAAAACTCCTGCTTTAATGCCAGTTATTCATCCAAAAAAACAAAAAATTGATGTTAAAAAGTTTGATACAGAAATTGTAATTACAAATGCTTATTTAGTATATAAAGACGAAGAATTAAGAGAAAAAGCTTTATCTGAAGGGATTCATAAACTAATTAACTTTGATGGTCCTGTCATGACTGATTCTGGTTCATTTCAGCTTTCGGTTTATGGGGATGTTGATATAAGTAATAAAGAAGTTATTGAGTTTCAAGAAGCTATTAAAACAGATATTGGCACTTCTCTTGATATTCCAACTGCTCCTTATGAAACAATAGAAAAAACTAAAGAAGATTTAAAAATAACTCTAGAGAGAGCTAAAGAAGCTGTTGAATATAAAGAAGCTAAAAATATGGAGATGCTTTTAAATTCAGTTGTTCAAGGTTCAACTTATCCTGAACTTAGATCCTATTGTGCAGATGAACTTTCAAAGTTAAATGCAGATTTATATCCTATAGGTGCGGTTGTACCTTTAATGGAGAATTACAAGTATAGAGATTTAGTGGATGTTGTTATGTCTTCTGTATCTCACCTTCCAGATTCTACTCCTCGTCATCTTATGGGTGCAGGTCATCCAATGCTTTTTGCATTAGCTGTAGCTATGGGTTGTGATTTATTTGATTCTGCAGCTTATATTTTATATGCTGAAGATGATAGGTTTTTAACCACACGTGGAACTTATAAACTTGAAAATTTGCAAGAAATGCCATGTTCATGTGAAATTTGTAATAACTATACTCCTGATGATTTGAGGGCTATGGAAAAAGAAGAGAGAACAAAACTCATAGCTGAACATAATTTAAATGTTAGTTTTGCAGAATTAAGAGTTGTTAGACAAGCTATCATTGATGGAGATTTGATGGAGTTAGTTGAAGAACGATGTAGAGTTCATCCAATGCTTTTAGATGCTTGTAGACAGTTAGATAAATATACTGATGATTTAGAAATTTATGATCCAAGGATTAAAAAATCTGCATTTTTTTATACAGGTTCTGAATCTTTAAGACGACCTGAAGTTACAAGACACTTAAATAAACTTAAAAATATGGATAAAAAGAGAGATTTGGTTATTTTGCCTAAATCTAGAAAACCATACTCAAAATATATTAATAAATCTGATTTTGGTGATTTTTATACTTATGGTAGTGAAAGAGATTTAGATTTAGATAACACTGATTTTATGGTTTTAGATGTTCCATTCTGTCTTATACCTTTAGACATTGATGAAGTTTATCCTTTGTCTCAGAATGAATCTCCTAAAATAAATGATATTGATTCTATAGAGTTTATAGAGAATTTTATTTCTGAATTTATAGAGTATTATGATCAAACATTGATTAGTTCTAAAATAATTGACCTCTTAGGTATTGGTCTTTATAATATTCATCCTGATTCAGATAATGTAAAATTTATAAAGGATGATGAAAGAAAGGTTAAAGCTATAGCTGATTATCAATTTGGTAATGGTGTAGGGGAATTTCTCTTTGAAGGGAATCTTAAAATCGAGAAAAGTAAAAAGACTGGAAAGATTAGACATATTTATTCTAACGGCACCCTTATAGCTAATATGAGAGCTTCTGATTCGTTTTTTGTTTTAGCTAAAGAAGGAGCAAAAAGATTACATAGTTTTAAAGCGTTTCCTGAAAATAGGGTCGTTGTAAATAAAGATTCAGAACCTTTTGCTCGTGAAGGTAAAAGTGTTTTCTCTAAATTTGTACTTGATTGTGATATTAATATTAGATCTAAAGATGAAGTTTTAATAGTTAATGAAGATGATGAATTATTAGCTTTTGGTAAGGCTTTATTAAATCATAATGAGATAATGGATTTTAGTACAGGTCAAGCTATAAAAACAAGAAAAGGATTTGGAAATATAGTTTCATAATCCTCTTTCTATTATTTAATTATTTTAAAATTTACTTTGTTTTGTTTTATTTTATTCTTTGAAATTTGTTTCTTTGAAATTTTTTGACTTTTATTAACTATTAACCCATAATAATTTTTTTCTATTTTGTTTGATATTATTTTATTCTTTTGGGATTGTTTTAAAATATTTAGGCCATATTTATGTTTTGATATTGAATTTTTTCTGAGAATATTGTTTTTGCTTTTATAAGTGTATACTCCATAACCTTTTTGTATTGAGTTTCCTGTGATTTTGTTAGATTGTATTGTGTTGCTATTTCCTTTTAAGTTTATTCCATAGTTCTTTGGTTTTTTTATATTATTACTTAATATTTTATTTTTATTTCCATTAACTTTTATTGCAAGGTTTCCTTTAACAATTTTATTGTTATAAATAAAGTTTTTGGATCCATTTGATACTATTTGATTGTTATTACTGTTTAAATTATTATAAATTATTTTATTATTGTTTCCATTAACACTTATTCCTTTTTTACTGTATTTAATATTATTACTTTTAATATTATTTTCATTGCCTTTTATTGTTATTCCATTTTTATTTTGTGTTATAATATTTCCTATTAATTGATTATTAATGCCATTACTGTATATTCCATATTGAGTGTTGTTTAATTGATTTTTATTTATTAGTGAATTGGATGCTTTATTAACAATTCCATATCTACTATTACTTATTTTATTATTCAGTATCTTGGATTTATCTGATACTTTAATACCGGTATTGGCTTTGTTAATATTGTTATATGATATTTGATTGTTATTACCTTTGCTATTTATTGCTATAAACCCACCATTAATAATATTATTGCTTATTTGATTGTTGGAACCATTATTAATAATTCCATTTTGATTGTCTGTTAAAGTTAATTTGTTATAACTAATAATAGCTTTATTGCCTTGATTTTCTATTATACATTGATTTTCTATTATAAAATTACTATTTTTATCTTTATTCTTGTTGTTATATAAATTATTATTTTTAATAATAGTATATTGTCCTTTATTGATTATATAACCATTTAATTCATTTTTAATAATTTGATTATTGTTTCCAATTATTTCAAGTTTATAATAATTAGAATTAGTAGTTTTAGCTTCTGTTATTCCGGTTATGTTATTATCATTACCCTTTATAATGATTGTAAAAAAATTGTTAAAAATAGTACCATTAATTGAGATATTCCTAATTTTTGAGTTATTTTCATTATAATCTATATAAAAACGATTATTTGAAATATCACTAGAATTATTACTATTGTTTATAAAAATTCCATGATTATTAATATTATAAATAGTATTATTAATAATAGTTAAAGGAACATCGGAATAAATTAGTAAATTGTATGTTTTTTTGGAATTTTCAAAATATGAGTTAATTATATCAAATTTGTCTTCTTGATTGTATATGGCACTACCATAACTATTTGCAGTGTTGTTTTTAAACTTTGAATTGATTAAAAATTGATTCCCTCCAAATTTGTATATAGCTCCTCCATAATTTGCACTATTGTTTGTGAAATTAGAATTAATTATAGTTTGAACAAAACCTATTTGTATGAAAGCACCTCCACCTTCGGTTGCAGTATTATTTATGAAGTTAGAATTGGTTATAGTTTGATTACTATAATGGTTAAAAATAGCTCCCCCATAACTTGCACTGTTATTTGTAAAGTTAGAATTGTTTATAATTTGATTACCATAGATATAAATGATAGCTCCTCCATGAAATCCAGTATTATATCTGAAATTAGAGTTATTTATATCTTGAATACCTCTATAGTGATATATAGCCCCTCCTCCATAACTTGCAGTGTTATTAATAAAGTTAGAGTTACTTATAGTTTGACTGCCATCTTGATTATAAATAGAAGCTCCATTTGTTGCATAATTATTTAAAAATGTACAGTTTATTATAATTAGATTTCCCTCATTGTATATTGCTCCACCATTATTTCCATTAAAGTTTTGTAGTATAAGATTGATTAGTGTTAAATCTCCCTTATTACTTATAAAACTAGTTATATTTGAACCATCAATAATTGCTTTATTATTATTATCATTACTTGTTATAGTAATATTTTTACTTTTGGCTATTTGGATTCCTGTGTTATTTTCACCTGTGTATTTTCCACCACTTAATTTAATTATATCATTAGTATCTATAGTATTTTTAATACCCCCTTCAGTGGTATTTGTAATTTCAACTGTAGTTGCCATACTTGAGTTTACTACTAATGATAAACATATTATTAAAAATGTTAAGATACTGATTCTAATTAATTTTTTTGAAATAATTCTACCTCCAATAATTAAATTGTATTTATAAAAGATCCTTTTAAATAGTTTTTAAATAGCTTTGCATAAAAATATTATTGCATATTATTACATATCGATTTTTTTAATGTTCTAAATATATTTTTATTTAATGTTTATATTTTTATTTATGATTATTTAAATTTTTTATTAATCTATTTTTAATTAAACATTAAAATAATAATGAAATATAATAAATTATTTGATTTAAATCATAAATAAGATATGAAATTATATTCATAATGAAATTTATTTTTAATAATTATAAAAATTTTTTATCTTTATAAAATTAAGAAATCTTTGATTTTTTAATAATATGAAAATAATCAATATAATTAATAAAATAATATAAAAAATAGTAAAAATAAAAAACACTATAATTACCATAAATAACATAAAAGCAACATAGAAATAGTATAAAAGTAATATAAAATTAATATAAAATTTTAATGATAAGCTTAATAATAAATTTAATAAGGAATTAATGATAAATTTAATAGTGTATTAATAAAAAAAAATTATTGGAGAAATAATGAATTTAAATAATGATCTAACAAAAGAAAAACTTTTGAAAAAACTTAACTATTGGTATGAAAATGCTCGTTTTGAAAAGGTAATAGATAAAGTATTAGAAATTCCTAAAGAAGATAGGGATTATGAAACAACTTCTTACTTAATAAGAGCATATAATAGTGTTAACAAATTCCAATCAGCTATTAGAGAACTTAATTTAATTAAAGATAAAGGTGAATCTGATCCTTTTTGGCACTTTAGATTAGGTTATGCTTATTTGAATATTGAAAATTTTGATGATGCTTTAAAAGAGTTTGAAACTGCTCATAAACTAGATGAAAATAATGAAACTATAAAAAATCATTTTGAAGCTCTTAAAATTAACCTATTTCTTGGTAAAAATTTCTTAGAAGATGAAAAGAATACTTAACAAATAAATAACACACTCATCTGAATTTTTATTATCTAAATTTAACTTATCTGAATTCTTATCATCTGAATTTTAATTATTTGAATCTTTATTATCTAAATCTTATTCTTTCATTGATTTATTTTAAGAGGTGTTTTTATATTAAGAATTGAAGATTTCATTGAAGGTAGTTATTCTTCATTTGAAGCTGAAATAAATCTATGGAAAAAAGAAGTGGAATTGTTTATTAATACTTCAGGAAATCATCATATTTCAGAAGATCTTTTTGAAGATATAATTAGAATAATAAGTTTTGTTGATGAAAATAAAAGTATAATCCAAGAAACTTTATTTAAGGATGATATTTTAGAGTTAGCTGAAAATATTACTAGTTCAGCTACTTTTTTAGAATGTTCTTCTGATGAGTGTTATATGTTAGATGATGGTTCTAAAGTACACTTTCCAATAACAAAGGATGATTTTTTTAATAGTTTATATATTGAATCATTAACTATTAATTTCAATAAGGATAACTATTCTTTTATAGAGTTCATTTTATTAAATAATCCTGATTATTTTAATGGTAGCTATTTTATAATAAATATTGATGAGAATAACAACATTGAATTCATAGGATCGAAAGACTGACTATAATATTATAGAGTTATAGATTAAATAATTTAATTATTTTTATTTAATTAGTTTTGTTTAAGTAATTTTTGTTAGTTATTCTTTATTTAGTTATTTTTGAAGTATTGATTATTTTTATTATCTTAATAACTATTTATTTTAATAATCTTTTTTTTTAATTACCATTTTAGTAAAATTATCATTTTATTAAATTAATTATCACAAAAAAGACTTTATATAAATAAATATTTAAAATATAAATAAAGTATAATAAAATATATTAAATTCAAAATAATATAAGTATTTAATAAATTTAATAAAATTTTAAATTTAATAAAATTAATATAATTATTTAATAAAAATTCTTAAAATAAATAATTTCAATATTTTTAATTATCAATGTCTTATATAAAATTTAATATTTATTCAAAAATTAAAGATTTCTTAATTTTATAAAAATAAGAATTTTTATAATTATTGAAAATTAATAATTATTTAGAATTTTTATAAATAAAAAATTTATTAAATAATTCAATGACTTAAGGAAGATATTTATGATACCTGGAATGAATCCAAAACAAATGAAGCAAATGGAAAGACAAATGAAAAAGATGGGAATGGAAATGAAAGACCTTCCTGATGTTAAAGAAGTTATCATTCGATTTGAAGATAAAGAACTTGTTATTCCTGATGCTGAAGTAAATCTTATGAATGTTATGGGTCAAGAAACCTATCAAGTTACTGGTACTGCTGTTGAAGTTGAAATAGATGCTGAAATTGTTATTCCTGATGAAGACATAGAGATGGTTGCAAATCAAGCTGGGGTAAGTAAAGTAGATGCTGAAGAGGCTCTAATATCTACTAATGGCGATTTAGCAGAAGCTATTTTAAAACTAAGTCAATAAATTTATTAGAGGATTCCTATAAACTATTAGAGGATTCCTATAAATTTTTTATAAGCTTCTTACAAACTTCACAAAAATATTTTAGTATAAATAGTGAAAAATATGCCAGATTCAAATGAAAATTCTTCAAATTCTGAAACTGTAATAGCTCATATATCTGATTTGCATGTTAGCAATAATGCATTTGATGATGAGATATTCCTAGAGGTTGTAAATCAGATTAATGACTTATGTCCTGATATGGTGATTGTTACTGGAGATCTTACTGACCATGGATATTATTCTGAATTTTTAAAAGCTAAAGAATATCTTTCTATGATTCAATTTCCATTGTTTGCTGTTCCTGGAAATCATGATGCTCGTAATGTTGGATATGAAATTTTTGAAGAGTTAATTGGGGAACGTAGTTGGGTTTTAACTAAAGATGAAGATTTGACTGTAATTGGTATGGATAGTAGTGGACCCGATATTGATAGGGGGCATATTGGTAGACCTCAACAATTATGGATGGAAAATGAGTTAAATAAATCTTTGAAGAACTCTAATTTTTCTATTGTAGCTATGCACCATCATGTAATTCCAGTTCCAAAAACTGGAAGAGAAAGAAATGTTTTATCAGATGCAGGAGATATTTTACAGAGTCTTATAGATCATGATGTTAATATGGTTATCTGTGGACATAAGCATGTTCCTCACCTTTGGAGAATGGAAAATACATTATTTGTAAATGCAGGTTCAGTTTCATCTATTAAATTAAGAGGTAAGGATAAAAACTCTTATAATACTTATCATATTCGCTCTGATCATATCGACGTTATTTTAAACAATATCAATGATGAAAAAATATTTTTAGGAAAATTTAATAGAATATAATCTTTTTATAGTTTTTACTTTTTATAATTTTTTATAATTTTTATATTTTTTTAAATTTTTTATATTTTAATAAATTCTTTTATAATGTTTCTTTGATTTTATTTAATTAAATTTATTTAATTTTGATTTTATTTTTTATTTTAATTAATTTAATCAATTTAATTAGTCTTATAAGACTAATTTATTTTGTTTTTTAAGATATTTAGTAGTAAAATTTAAATATATGTTTAACTATTATATTATTATCGTAAACATTATTGGAAATTATCTCTATTGGAATTTCATTTAATATAATTCATACTTAATAATAATCAATTTTAATAATAATCGATTTTTGGTGATAAATTGAAAGTTATCATAGATGCATCTAATGTAGCCCATTTTGGTAAAGGAAATGATTCAAGTCCTAAGTTAGCTAATATTCTTTCTGCAGTGAAAGCATTAGAAGATAAAGGGTATGATTTTGTTATTATGGCTGATGCTTCTCTTAAACACGAAATTGATGATAAAGAAAAGTATGTTCATTTACTTGATGAAGAAGCTATTGAAGAAGTTCCAGCAGGTAACAATGCAGATCATTTTATTCTTGAGTTAGCTGAAGAAGAAAATGCAAAGATTCTCTCAAATGATCTTTTCAGAGAGTTTAATGATGAATTCAAAGATATACAAAGTAGGAGATTGCCATTTTCCTTTGATGGTGAAAAAATAACTATTGGAGAATCTAAAAAACCAAAAAAGGATAAAAATATTCTTCAGCATATATGTAATGATATTCTTTTATCTATTGAAAATAAACGATGGGAAGTTTATAAAGGAAAGGAAGGAATTGAATTTAGCCCATTAAACATAGCTAAAGAGTCCATAATCCGAATGGATAAGTCTCAGCAAGATGGAGTAGGTAATAAAATTGAGGGCTTATTTTCTAAGCTTCCTATGTTTGATAAGGTTATGGATATGGTGGAAGATGTTGAAACATCGGCACCTTATGTTATTTTTGTTTTAGTTCATCCTAAGGATTATAAGGAAGCTGTTAAGAGTGCAGGTAATATTTCTGTTACTATTGCTGACAGGCTAAGACTCGATAAAAGGCCACTTATTGCTGTTAGAAATGATCTTTTCATGAAACCAGGTACATTTGAGCTTAATATTCTTTATTCTGATGAAGTTGAAGAGGAAGCTCCTTTTAACGTTGAAATTAAAATTAATTCTCATGATGAGGTTTTTATAAAGAAAAATTCTCGAAACATAGCAAGTACTGTAGCTGGAAGAATGGGATCTTGGAAATTTCCGTTTGTTGCTGTTAAACCAGATATTATTTTAGAAAAACCTGGGGAATTTGAGACTTATTTGGATAAAAATGAGAAATATGGGAAAAAGGAAGATAAATAATTATTAGATATTTAATCTAAATATGATAATCTATAAGATTAATAATATATAAGATAAATAATCTATTTTAATAAACTCAATTTAAATTTATACTACTTAAATATTAAGGTATACTACTTAAAAATATTAAGGGGGCAATAAATGGCTGATCATGGACTTACTAGATATATATTTAAACTTTTAACTAAGCATGAAATCATTAGTATTGGCACTAAATATTATCCAACAACTCCCTTAGAAATTGAATATGTTGAAATGTTTAATTTCACTCAAACTATGCTCATGGAGCTTGAAAAAGCAGAAATTACAACTGATAGTATTTTTTACAACCTATTGCGTGATGTTGGTGAAGAAAATATTCCTGAAAACCATCATTTTTATGAGTTAAAACCTGCTGAAAATAAAATTGAGGAATTTGCTCTTGTAAGTAATATTATAATGGGTAGTGACCGTTATCTTTATGTTGAGCTTTCTAATTCAAGTTTAATTATAAATGAATTTTCTAATATTATAATGGAAGAAAAAGGAGAGATTGTAGAGCAAAGTTCTACTGAAATTGTTTCGAAACTTCTTTCTAAAAATGATGCTATTAGAGTAGCTATTAAATTAGTTGGAATGGGTCTTGATAATGGTATTAATGTTCGTGCTGCTGTTGGAATGACTGGTGCTGCAGCTATAGAACGTTCAATTAATCTTACTAAAGAAGTTGGTGAGGTTTCAGGTGTTGGTTTTACTAAATTAGGTGGAGAATATGCACTTGTTTTTGATTCTAATTTTTTAAAGTCTTCTGCTACGACTCCAGAACTTCAAAATTATCTTTTTATAGATGTAATTGATTCTACTAAGTTTATTAATGATTATGGTAGGGATAAATTAGTTGAATTAATGACTGGTGTTAAAAATTTCATGGAAATTGAATGTAATGGAAAAATTGAAGGATATAGAGAAGGTGGAGATGATTTAATTGCTCGATTCCCAAGTAAAGATTTAGCTATTCGAGCAGGTCTTGATACTGCATGGTATATTCTTAATAATGGTGCTAAGATTAGAGCAGGTATAGGAAAAAGTAGAAGAGAAGCAGGAGAGAGAGCTCAACTTGCCGATGAAGTTCAAATATCAAATCCTTTGTCTTTAGTTGTCTTTGATCTTGCTAATGGTCTTTATGCTTATTATATTCCTTCAGAATTTTTTAGAACTGTTATAAATTTACTATTAAATAAAAGAGCTAAGTTAATTGGAATTTTTATTTTAGTATTCATCCTTGTTTACTTCATGACTATTTTAGGTTATTGGGAATATAGTTTTGTAATAGTCATTTTAGCAGCTTTATATGCTTTAGCTTCTTAACTAAACTAAAAATTTTATTTATCTATAAAAATAGTATTCTATTTATAAATTTATTATTTTAATTCTATTTATAAAATTATTATTTATAAAATTAGTACTCGTTTATAATAGTATGTTGATATTGTAAAAATAGTTTTTAGGTTTTTTATTATAATTCTTCTTCGCTTCTTCTTTTAGCTTCAAGAAGTAGCTTTGTAACTTCTTTTGACCTAGCTCCTTTGTCTAATCTCCAATTAATTGATGCATTTTCATCTAACCAATTAGCTAAGTCTTTTGGAAGAGATATATTCATTCTTGACTTTTCTGATAATTTCCAGATTCTGTCAACTTCTTCTTTATTTACCATTATAAATACATTATCTTTTTTCTATATATATTTTTTTTGGTTTATTTTAGGTTTTATTCTTTTATTTATATTTTTATATATTCGTGTATATTTTTATATTTTTATATATAATTCATATATAAATTTTTATTTATCTATATAAATAATTTTATGTGTATGTGTGTATGTAATCATTTATTTACTAATTATTTTTATTAAAATAGATATCTTTAAAAATCTTATTAGTTACAGTCTTTTTATCATTTATATTAATTATAAAGATTTTAATTTTAATTTACTATTTTTAAATACTTTTATTAGGTCTTTATATCGTATTTAGAATTTTTATTTGAAAATCAAATTATTTAAATTTAAAATTTTATTTTTGTACATTTGTGTACACACATACACACATAATAAATTATATATATGGTTATCAATATATGATAAAATTGCATTGTTGATATTAAGTAACATGTTCTTTTATAAAACAACATGTTGCTTAATGTTTCTTTAAATAGAATCATCAATTTTGTAGTAAAATTGTCTGTGATTCATTATTGAATCTTATAATTATGGTTTCTTATAATTATGGCTATATGATTATATTTGTTACTATAATTATGATTATATCTATGACTTTTTACTCAAATTTATAGACTGAAATAAAAATGGACTTATCAAATTACTCATAATTGAAAATAAATATTAATATGAGAGCAAATACAAACAAGTATATTTTTATTTTAGTTTATTATCTATCAAATGATTAATTCAGTATGTTTAGAAATCAGTAAATAGACAAATCATTAAAAATCATAAAATAAACAAAATAAACAATTCTTCATTTATTATGAGAAAATCATAATGGTAATTAAAGATCATATGAATGATTAGGATTGTTTATGAATTAGTTGGCGGATGTTTCAATTTCAAAAATCAATTTGCAATTGAAAATAGTATTTAAATCTTTAAGGGTGGATTTATATACTTTTCAAATTCATTGGTGTGGCTCAATGATTTAAGACTTATATTATACGACTTATATAATGGAGGAAGTATGAGTTCTAAAAACAATGATGGGAAGATAGTAATAGCTTTAATAATCTCATTGATAGCATTTGGATTAGGGTCTGGTATTGGAATTGCTGTTGGTATATCTGGAGATAGTTTTAATTCATCAGATGCTCATGAACCAGTTAATACTACTATTGATGTAACTAATAATATTAGTCAAGATAATCCTAATTATAATATGGAAGCATATCCTTTTGAGGAAAATAATCTATCTTCTGATTCAAATTCATCAAATTCAGGAGTTTATTACTCTGAAGAGGATTTAGTAAAAAATAATAGTCATAGTATAACAATAGGTTAAATTTTTAAAAAATAGCAGTTAACCCCACAAAACTAGCTTGCTTTAGGTATTCTTAACCTATTTTTATACACTTTTTAAATTAAAAACTTATTATAGTGTTTATTTATTTAAACCTTTATTTGAAATATTCCTTTATTTAAAATTTTATGTTATATTTTTACTAATCATGCTTTGCTAGTGTTCTGCTATTTTAACTTTAAAATTATCTATTCCTCTTTAAGCATTGTTCGTATTAGTATTGTTTATATTATTGTCTTTTAAGTATTTTTCATAGTATTATCTTTTAAATATTATTTATATAATTTAAAATTAGTTATATAATATAAAATTACAATAAATTATAAATTATCAACATTTTTTTATTAGATATTTGATGTTAATTATGTAATTTATAATGGATATATACAAATATTAGATATAACAAATAAATTTATTAACAAATAGATTTATGAAGACTTTATTAAATTAATTTTATCAGGTGTATAATGATAACAAAAAAAGATATACATAAGGATTTTACAGAAAAAATAAAGGTAATAGATGGAGGAATATGTGCTGTTTCTAAAGTTGAGGTAGCTGGTGTTCGAGATGGAAAATATGGTGTTTCTATCATAGTCTGTAAAAATTCTGATGTTGTGGGTGTTTTTACTTCTAACAAAGTTATTGCAGCCCCTGTTGAATACACTAAGAATACAATTGAAAATGGAAAGTTGTCTGCAATTATAGCTAATAGTGGAAATGCTAATTGTTTTACAGGTGATCAAGGAGTATTTGACTGTGAAACTACTGTTGAAATTGTTTCAAAAATTTTTGAAATTCCTAAAACTGAAATTGCAATTGCTTCAACTGGTGTAATTGGTCGAAAAATGCCAATGGATATTATCCTTCGATTAATTAACCAAACTAGCGAAGTTCTTGAAAATTCAAATAATGCTTCTATAAATGCTGCAAAAGCAATAATGACAACTGATACTGTTTATAAACAAGCATCTGTTGAAGTTACATTAGAAAATAATCAAAAAGTTAAAATTGGTGGAATTTGTAAAGGTACTGGTATGATTGCTCCAAATATGGGGACAATGTTATGCTTTATAGCTACAGATGCTATTGCTGATCAGAAAACCTTAAAAGAATCTTTAAAAAAAGCAGTTGATGATAGTTTTAATATGGTTATTGTTGATGGAGATGAAAGTACTAATGATACAGTTCTTTTATTTGCAAATGGAGAATCTAAAAATAGTATTTTAGTAAATAAAGTAAATGATTCAAATATAGATAAAAATTTTCAAGAAGGATTAAATGTTCTTTGTAAAGATTTAGCTAAACAGATGGCAAAAGATGGTGAAGGTGCAACTAAATTTATTGAAGTGGAAGTTAGAGGAGCTAAATCAAAATCTGATGCTCAAATAGCATCTAAATCAGTTGTTAAATCACCACTTGTTAAAAGTGCAGTTTTTGGTGGAGATCCTAATTGGGGTAGAATTGTTGCTGCTGTAGGATATTCTGGAGCTCACATAGATCCTGATGATATTACTATTGCAATATCTTCCAATGATAATCTTGTTGACTTGGTACTTGATGGTGAAATTTTAGCTTTTGAAGGAACAGATAATCTTGAGAATGCAGAGTCGATTATGAAGGAAAAATCAATAAAAATTATCATTGATTTAAAGAATGGAAAATATAATGCTATAGCTTATGGCTGTGATTTAACTTATGATTATGTTAAAATTAATGCAGAGTATACTACTTGAATTTAATTTATGAAAAATGCTATTAAAAAGTTTATTTAATTATAAAACATTTATTTAATTTATGGAAAGGCTTATTTAATTAAATAAATATTATTTTAATTTTTAATAATAAAAAAAATTAAATGATAAAAGGTAGGATGAATTATATGCTTTCAAATAAAGTAAACTTAAAAGATATGAAAAAAACTGGAAAAAACACTTCTATTTATGGTACTAGGTATGTTTCAGAACCTATTCCTAAATTTGAAATTCCTGATGAGGGTATGCCTTCTAAAGCAGCATATCAACTGATTAATGACGAATTAAATCTTGATGGTAATCCTAATTTGAACCTTGCAAGTTTTGTAACTACTTGGATGGAACCAGAAGCAGATATACTTATTAATCAGACTAATGGGAAGAATTTTGTTGATAATGATGAGTATCCTCAAACTGAGATTATTCAAAATAGGGTAATAAATATGTTGGCAAGACTGTTTAATGCTCCAAAAGATTGTGATTTTCTTGGTACTAGTACTATTGGTTCATCTGAAGCTATAATGTTGGGAGTTCTTGCTCATAAATGGACTTGGAGAGAAACTAGGAAGGCTGAAGGTAAAGATTGTTCTAATCCCAATATTGTTATGGGTGCTGATGTTCATGTTGTTTGGGAGAAGTTTGCCAAATATTTTGATGTTGAACTTAGGATGGTTCCAATGGAAAAAGGCGAATATACGTTAACTGCTGATAAAGTTAAAGAAAATATTGATGAAAATACTATTGCTGTTGGTGTAGTTCTTGGAACAACTTTCACTGGTCAAATTGACCAAATACAAGAGATTAATGATCTTTTAGTTAATGTTAAAGAAGAAAAAGGTTGGGACATTCCAATTCATGTTGATGGTGCAAGTGGTGCTTTTATAATTCCTTTCCTTGATCCTGATTTTAAATGGGATTTCAGACTTTCTCATGTTAGGTCTATTAATGTTTCTGGACATAAATATGGGCTTGTTTATCCTGGTGTTGGTTGGTTAATTTTTAAAGATAAAAAATATCTTTCAGAAGATTTGATTTTTGAGGTTAATTATTTAGGCGGTATTATTCCAACCTTTAATCTTAATTTCTCAAAAGGAAGTAGTATGATTATTGCACAATACTATAATTTTCTAAGACTTGGAAAACAAGGATATTCGGGTATTATGAACAATTTAATGGAAACAGCTACTTATCTTGCAAACACTCTTAAAAATACTGGATATTTTAAATTGTTAGATGAAGAGTTAGTTTTACCAATATTAGCTATAAAACTTGATAATTTAGATGATCTTGATGGTGCAGATAATCTTACTGTTTTTGATATTTCTAGAAAACTTCGTGAAAGAGGATGGCTAGTTCCAGCATATACTTTACCAGCTAATGCTGAAGATATCGCAGTTTTAAGAATTGTTATAAAAGAGAATTTCACAAGAGATATGGCTGATCTTTTAGTTGAAGATTTGAATAATATTTTTGATGGATATAAAAAAAATTCAAAGGATGATCCAGAAAAAGAACCATCCATTAATATATTTTAACTTTTTATATCTAATTTATTCTTTTTAATAAATTTATTCTTTTAATAAATTTATATATTTAAATAAGCTTAGTTATTATCTTTAAACAAACTTAGTATTTTAAGATAACTTTATAGTTTTAAATAAGTTAATTTTTAAATAAGTTTAAATTATTTATTAATATTTCTAGTAATATTTCTAGTAATATTTTTAGTAATATTTTTATATTATGATCTTTTTATAATAATTTGTTGTGAAAGATATGTCAGAGGAACTGAATAATAAACCAAATAAGGCGAATCTTCTTATTGAAGCATTACCTTATATAAAAGAATTTCATCATAAAAAAATCATGATAAAGTATGGTGGTCATGCTATGATCGATGAAGAAGCTATGAACTCTACAGCTAGAGATACAGTTTTACTTAAATATGTAGGCATGGAACCAATTGTTGTTCATGGTGGAGGTCCTGAAATTACTCGTTCTATGAATAAAATGGGTAAAGAGCCTAGATTTATTAAGGGGCTTCGTATCACTGATGAAGAGACTATGGATATTGTCACAATGGTTTTAGTTGGTAAAATTAGTACTGAAATTGTTTCTAAAATTGGTATTCATGGTGGAAAAGCTTCTGGTATTTCAGGAAAAGATAGTCAATTAATTGTAGCTTCTAAAAAAGCTCCTCATAGAATAACAGATGAAGAAACAGGTGAGGAACATGAAATTGATTTAGGTCTAGTTGGTCAAATTGACTCTTTAAACACTGAAATTGTACAAATGTTCACTGATAATGATTATATTCCAGTCATATCTCCTATTGGTGTAGATGATAATGGAAATACATTAAATCTTAATGCAGATACTGTTGCTGGAGAAGTAGCTAGTAAAATGAACTCTGAAAAATTAATAATTTTAACCGATGTTCCAGGTGTACTTAAAGATCCTAATGATCCTAAATCATTAATTAAAAAGATTAAAGTAGATGAAGTTGATGATTTAATTAAGGATGGAACTATAAGTGGAGGTATGATTCCTAAAATAGAAACTTGTGTTAAGGCTATTGAAGGAGGAGTAAAATCTGCTCATATTATAGATGGTAGAGTTAAACATTCTCTACTTCTTGAAATATTTACTACAAAAGGTATTGGAACTATGATTACATTGTAGCTTTATTACTCTTCTCATTATAACTTTATAGAGTTCTATTATTACTCTTATTATTTTTTCTATTATTAATTCTTATTAATATTTATTTAAATTATTTTTTATAATTATTAGTTATATTATATTTATTATTATAATCGTTAATATTAATATTTTATTACTATTGTTATTTTTATTACTTTTATTATTACTATTATTTTTATTATTATTTTTATTTATTAATTTACTTAGGTACTTTCAAGTAATTTTTACTAATTGCATTGTTTTTTAAATTATACTTTCCAATTCTTTTTTAATAGCCATAGTAACATCAGATGTTTTTGAATTTCCTCCTAAATCAGGAGTAGCTATTTTTTTTGATTTTAAAACATTTTCAACAGCTTTATTAATTTGTTTAGAATAAAAATCTTCTTTTAAAAATTCTAACATCATACTTATAGATAGTATCATGGCTATTGGATTAGCTAATCCTTTTCCTTCAATATCTGGGGCAGAACCATGAACTGGTTCAAATAAACCATTTTTATCCCCTATATTGGCTGAAGGTGATAGTCCAAGACCACCAACTAATCCTGCTCCTTCATCAGATAATATGTCTCCATAAAGGTTACTTGTTACTATTATATCAAATTCTTGTGGTTTTGTTATTAAATACATTGCAGTTGCATCTATATAATAATCATTAGCTTTTATATCAGGGTGCTTTGCTGAATATTTTTCTGCTACTTTGTAAAATGATTCTTTAAATATACCATCAGTTTTTTTTAGTATATTTTCTTTATGAACACAAGTAATTTTTTTTCTATTGTTTTTTATCGCTGTTTTATATGCAAATTCACATATTTTTGTACTTGCATTTTTAGTTATCACTCGTTTAGCTATTGTTTTTGTGATTTTACTATTTTTTTTATTTTCTTCCTCTTTTTCAAAAGACTCTATTTGAGAGTATAAGCCTTCTGTATTTTCCCTAATTATTAAAAAATCAATATTATTAAATAGTGAATTTACTCCTTCAAATGTTTTTATAGGTCTTAAATTAGCAAATACATCGAGTTCTTTTCTAAGCGTTATAATTGGGCTTTTTTCTCTTGGTGTAGAAGTAATAGCTCCAAATAAAGTAGCTGCACTTTTTTTAGCATTTTTTATAGTTTCTTCAGGTATTGTTGTACCACAGTTTTGAAAACATTCAAATCCAGCTTTTGATTCGATAAAATCATAATTTAAGTCTAAAGATTCTAAAATAGTTAAACCTGCTTCCATAACTTCTTTTCCTACTCCATCCCCAGCTATAGTTGTTACCTTTTTCATAGATTATCTCTCGATTAAGATTATTGTTATTGGTGTTTTTAGTTAATATAATTTAATTAAATATAATATTTAATTAATATAACTTAATTAATATAATTTAATTAATAATTTAATAATATTTTTTTAATTGATGTTTTTATTGGTATTAGTTTTAAATTTATAATTTTTGATTTATTTATTGTTAAATTTATTGATTTAGTTAAATATTTATCTTATGAATAATATAATTTACACTATAGGTTATATTTTTAATTTTTTATGTTTTCAATGTTTTGAATTCATATTTAAATAATAAAAAGTATTAAAATATAGTTCGTATTATGTCAAAGTATTTATATTATGTATTATATATCTAATATTAAGATTATATTATTATAATTTATATAGATTATATAGAAATTTATAAAAATTTCCAATTAGAATAAATGATAATAAAATTTAATGGAAATAAAGTTTATAAAATGATAGGAGTTATTGTTATGGAAAAAACTATAAAACAACTTATTGAGGATTTGAATGATGATGATGAGTTTGTTCAAGAAGAAGCACTTGGAATTCTTGAATTTAGATCTGAAGAGTCTCTTGATCCTCTTATTGAAGCTTTATCTACCAAAGGTACAAATAAAAATATAAAAATGTCTTCTGCAAAACTATTGGGTGTTATAAGTGATGAAAAAGCTATTGATCCACTTATAGCTACTTTAAAAGATAATAATAAGCTTGTTAGAAGAGAAGCTTCAACTGCACTAAGTCGTATGGGTGATAAAGCTGTTGATCCTTTGATAGCTATTCTTGATGATGAAGATTGGAGAGTTAGAGGGGCTGCTGCATGGGCTTTAGGCAAAATAGGAGATAAAAATGCTATTGATCCTTTGAAATCACTCCTTGATGATGATAGTGGATTTGTAAGAACCGGTGCTAAGTTTGCTTTAGATAATATCGAAGAGTAATTGGTATTTTATATCTTTATTAAAATAGGTAATATACTATCTTTATTAAAAATAATATTTTTATTAAAATAACCGATATAAAATAGCTAATATTTTATATATTTATTAAAATAATCAATACATTATATTATTATAAAACATATTGTATTATTATATAATATTATTAAAGCTTTAATAACTTTATTTTTCATTATTTTTTGTTTTTATTTTTAATATTTTCTTTTTATTTTTATCAGAGATTTTAGATTTTATTTTTAACTATTATTTAATTATTTTTATTAATAATTATAAATAATTATAAAAAGTAATAAAATTAGTTTTTGTTGAAAAATAAAAATAATATATTATTTATTAATTTTTTTAAACAATTTCAAAAAAAAATCTATTCTTTGATGTAATTTTTCAGAAAAATTAACTAATCGGAAAGATATTTCCGGTAAATTTATATATGATAAAAGCTATATTAATACTGCTGATAATTATCCATAAATATATTCTGTATTAATATTCCTTATTATCTATTAATTGTAATTTTATTGTAATTTTTAATTATTAGATTTTAATTTTTAATTGTTATATTATTTTTATATTACTAAAATCTGTATGCAAATGTTTTTTTATTTAAATGATAAAATTTAATTTAAATATTAATTCTAATCTAAATCTAGATAATAAAAAGCTATTGATATATATCAAAAGCTATTGATATATGAAAAGCTAAATGATATATAAATATAATAATGAAAATTTAAATTTGATTAATAATTAAAGGAATAGTAAGGAATAGTATTATGATTAAAATAGGAGTATTGAATCTACAAGGTGCAGTTAGTGAACATGTTGAAATGACATTGAAAGCTATTGAGAACATGGGTAAAAATAATGAAATTGTAACTGAAGTAGTTAGATATGCTAATGAAGTAGCAGAATGTAATGGAATTATAATTTCTGGAGGAGAGAGTACAGTTATTGGTAAGCTTATTAAAGAAAGAGGAATTGATAAAGTAATCATTGAAAATAAGATTCCTGTATTTGGAACTTGTGCTGGTATGGTTCTTCTTTCTAAAAAAACAGACTATGATCAGGATATTCTTGGTATTATGGACATTGAAGTTAAAAGAAACTCTTTTGGAAGACAAAGAGATTCTTTTGAGAATGAAATTAATATCTTCAATTATTCTTATCCTGGAGTTTTTATAAGAGCTCCTTCTGTTTCGAGTATTCTTAATGGAAATAGAAATGAGAGTTCTAATATTAAAAATCAGGTTCAAATACTTTCTGTCCTTGATTCAAATATCATAGCTGTTAAACAAGGAAATAACATAGCTATGTCTTTCCATCCTGAATTAACAGATGATACAAGATTACATGAGTATTATCTGAATCAGATTTTAGAGTTAAATAATGATAATTAAATAATGATAATAATTTTTAAATAATGATTCTTAAAAAATAATTTTTAAATTAATATATAAATTAATAAATTTTTAAATATTAATTTTTAATTTAAATATCAATTTTTTAAATATTAATAATAACAGGGGTGATTTCATGTGTGGGATAGCCGGAATTGTTTATAAAGATAAAAAATTACATAATGTCGGAGCTGATATGACTAAAATGTTACATGCTCTTCAGCACAGAGGACCAGATTCTGCAGGTTTTGCAATCTATGGTGGAATGGGTCTTGAAGATAACGAATATATATTAAATATACAAGTAGCTGATAAAAAAGGTTTACTTCATACTGTTCAAGATGCTATTAACGTTAAAACTCCTATTAAAGAAGATGAAATCATACCTTCTGTTGAGGATTCTTTTATTTACAAATGTAAAATAGCTCTTGATGATTTTCATGATTTAAAACCTTTAATTACCAGTATTGATAACATTGGATCTGGTAATAAGGGCATTAATGGTTATTCTGTTGCTAATGCAGATAATGATGTGATAGTACTAAATGGAAGTCATTCTTTTCAAATGATAAAAGATGTAGGATCTGTTTATGAGATTGCAGAGCGTTATGATACTCGTGATGTAAAAGGGACACATGCGATTGGTCACACTAGGTTTTCTACTGAAAGTAATGTTGATAGGTATCATGCTCACCCATTTCAGACTTATATTGTAAAAGATATTACTGTTGTTCATAATGGTCAAATTACAAATTATTGGAAAGTTAGGGATCCTTTAGAGAGAAAAGGTCATAAATTTGAAACTAATAATGATACTGAATGTCTTGTTCATTATATAGCTGATAAATTAGATACTGGTTATTCTCTTGAAGAAGCTTTAGAACAATCTGTTGAAGATATGGATGGTCCTTTTTCTTATATTATTGGAACTCCTAATGGTATTGGAATAGCTAAAGATAAGTTAGGTTTACGTCCTGGAATAATGGCTGAAAATGATGATGTTTTTGCTATTGCTTCTGAAGAAATAGCTCTCCATGAAATTATGGATACTCAAGAAGTTGAACAAATTTCTCCTGGGGAAGTTAGGGTTTATGAAATTTAATCGGAGTTGTTATTTATGGATTCAAACAATTTAACTAACGATAATTTAACTAAAAATTCTAACAATAATATTGATGAAAATGATATTAATAAAAAGGATATTAATAAAAAGGATATTAATAAAAATGATATTAATAGAAAGGATATTAATAAAAATAATATCAATAAAAAAGATATACTTGAAAATAAGGTTTTTGAGCTAGATTTTTCATCAATGACTCCAAGGGAAGCTAATCAAAAGATAAAAGAATTATCTATTAAATGTAATAAAATTTTAATTAAAAATCCTAATGCAATGCATTATCTTGTAGCAGGACTCACTGAAAAAGCTTATATTGAAGTTGAAGGGTCTGCTGGTTATTTTGCAGGAACTATGTTAGATAAGGCTCAACTTATCATTCATGGTAATGCCGGTTGGTTTGTTGGTGATAACATGACTGGTGGAGAGATTATTGTAGATGGTTCTGCTGGTGATGGTGCTGGTCAAGGAATTTATGATGGTACTCTTGTTATTAAAAATAGCGCAGGATCTCGTACTGGCGAGATAATGAAAGGAGGCACTGTTGTTGTTGGCGGTGATTCTGGTTTCATGACTGGTATTTTTATGATGGGTGGGCGTATTATTATCTTAGGTGATGTTGGTGAAGATGCTGGTGAATCTATTATTAGAGGAGCTATATATGTTAAAGGTTCTGTTGAAAGTTTAGGTCAAAATGCTAAGTTATTAGATATCTCTAAAGAGGATTTAGATGAACTTAAGACTACTTTGAGTAGCTATGATTTTGATTTATCTGATGAAGATTATAAAAAGTTTAGAAAAATAGTCCCTAAAAGTAAACGTCCTTTTTATGGTAATGATGAAGAAGAGGATTGTTACTGTGACTAATAAATTTAATAAAAATCATTGTATTTGTTAGAATATTGTATTCGTTGAAATATTGTATATATTGGAATATTGTAGTCTCCTCTTGTAATAATGTATATATTGGAATATTTTACTTGGATAGACTGTTGTATTTGTTATAATATTTTGTTTGTTATAGTATAATATTTTTAAAATTTATAATTTATTCAAAAACTTAATAGGAGGGAGTAAATGCCTTTTAAAGTTGAAAAAGACTTAATGTTATGTAAAAGAAATTTTAATCGCCCTGGGTGTTGTTGGTATTTGTGTGATGATAGGGATGAAAATATTTGTAATAAATGTTTTTCTTGTTTAAACAATTGTCCTCATGGTGTTTATGAAATGATTAATGGGGATCCATATCCAGTTCATACTAAAAATTGTGTTGGTTGCAGGATATGTGAAGAAATGTGTCCTAATAATGCAATTAATGTTAGTGCTGTCGCTAATGATAAAAGAGGAATATGGTCTTATGATACTCTTAATGAAATTTCAAGAAAGTCAAATCAGGGTTCTTATAAAATTAGGAGTACTGGATCTGTAAGATCTCTTCCTACATTTGATGATTTAGTTATTACTCCTGCTCAAGTTTCAAGACCTCCTATTGATAAATATCGTGAACCTTGTAGGACTGATGTTATTTTAGGTAGTAGATTTGCTGAAAAACCACTTAAACTTGATACTCCTGTCATGATTGGTGCAATGTCATTTGGTGCTCTTAGTAAAGAAGCTAAAATGGCTTTAGCTATTGGTTCTACTATTGCAGGAACTGCTACTAATACTGGTGAAGGTGGAATGCTTCCAGAAGAAAGAACATTAGCTAATAAATTAATTGCTCAATATGCTTCTGGTCGTTTTGGAGTTTCTGCTGATTACTTAAATAATGCTGATGCTGTTGAGATTAAGATTGGTCAAGGTGCTAAATCTGGAATGGGTGGACATCTTTTAGGTGAAAAAGTCACTGCTGAAGTTTCAAAAATTAGAAATATTCCTGAAGGTGCTGATGCTCTTTCACCAGCTAGACACATGGATATTGTTGGTCCAGAAGATCTTAGTATGAAAATTTCTCAACTTAGGGAAATTACTAACTGGCAAGTTCCTATTATGGTTAAATTTGCTGCTGGACGTGTTGCTGATGATGTTAAAATAGCTGCTAAAGGTGGAGCTGATATTATAGTTGTTGATGGTATGCAGGGAGGTACTGGTGCAGGACCTGATGTTATAATGGAACATGCAGGAATACCTACATTAGCTGCTATTGTCGAAGCTGATAAAGCACTTAAAGAAGTTAATCTTAGAAGTAGTGTTGATCTTGTTGCTGGTGGTGGAATCAGAAATGGTGCAGATTTAGCTAAAGCTATTGCTCTTGGTGCAGATGCAGTTTATATAGCTACTGCTGCTTTAGTTGCTATTGGTTGTAAAACTTGTCAAATGTGCTTTAAAGGGAATTGTAGAAAGGGTATTGCTACTCAAAATATACAATTACGCCATAGACTTGATTATAAACAAAAAGGAGTTCAAGTTGCTAGATACATTAAAGCTATGACTGAAGAAGCTTGTATGTTAGTTCAACAAGGGGGTAATACTCATATTACTAAAATTGAAAAACAAGATCTTAAATCTTTGACACTTGAAGCTTCTGCTTTAACTGGTGTTGAGATGGCAGGTTCTAATTAGATTTATAAAATTTTTTTTAAAATTTAGATAGAAATACTTTATTTCTATAATTTATTTTTGAACTTTATTTTTAGATTTTATTTATTTAATTTACTTTTTTATTATATTTTTATAATTTATTTTTAGATTTTATTTATTTAATTTACTTTTTTATTATATTTTTCTGATTTTACTTTTATATAGATTTTATAAGTTCATAGAAAAACTTTAAAACATTATTTTTATCTTAAATATAATATATTATATATTAAAAAAAGTTATATATGATAAAAACATAATATAATTATACAATAATAAGAATACTTGAATTTAAATAAACTTTACCCTATTTTTGTTTAATAAATTGAAAATAAGATTTTACAAATGTGTTTTTAATATGTTCTTAAATTAGGCATTTTTTTAATCATTTTTTTACTATTATGTTTTATTATCTTATTATTTTATTATTTTATATTTATAATTGTTTTTAATATAGTAATAATTAATTATAACTTGATTTATTAATTTATAATGTTTATTACTATGTTTTATACTATAATTCACAAAAATAATCGGTTTATTTATAATTTTTAGTATTTTATATTATAATTTTTATTACTTTATATTATAACTTTTATTATAATTTATAGTATGATTATTATTTTTAGTATATTTTTTAGTATAATTTATAGATAATTTATATTATTATTAATAGATTAGGTTATTGATAGATTATACTATTAATTAAAATTGAATTAAATGGACTTCAACATGAATTTTTTTAATGATGGGCTGATGATAGATGAATCGGGATAAAAAAGATCAAAATAATGGAATTAACAAAAAAAATACTAAGAATAGTAGTACTTGTAATAATATTGAGAATAGTACTACTGATTATAATATTGAAAATACTAGTACTGAAATTAATATTGAGAATAATATTGAGAATAATATTAACAATAATGATTTTGATAGTAATGATTTTGAAGAAACTGAGGGTGTTTCTACTATTCTTGGAGATCCAAAAAAAGCTATATTAAAGTTGTCTGGACCAATGATTATAGCTATGATGATCACCTCATTATACAATCTCATAGATGGTGTATGGGTAGCTGGACTTGGTCAAAATGCACTTGCTGCTGTTGGTTTTATAACTCCTATATTCATGGTAGTCATCGGTTTTTCAAATGGTCTTGGTGCTGGAGCTACTGCTGTTATATCAAGATTTATAGGTGAAGGAAGTAAGGATAAAGCTAATAATGCTGCAATACATATAATATTGCTTACAATAATATTCACAATTATAATAATGGTTTCTTTAGGCTTGTTTTTAAGACCTATTCTTGAAATGCTTGGTGCAGGAGTTACTGTTAACCTTGCACTTGCCTATGGTAATATTGTCTTTGCAGGGTCTATATTTATTGTATTTACAGCAGCTGCTTATGGAATACTTCGTGCAGAAGGAAATGTTAAAAAAACTACTTATGCAATGTCTTTAGGAGCTATTCTCAATATAATTCTTGATCCTTTGTTTATATATACTTGGGGTTATGGAATTGCAGGTGCAGGGATTGCAACTGTGTTATCAATGGCTGTTTCAAGTTTCATTATTCTTTATTGGTTTAAAAAGGATACTTATATTAGAATATCCTTAAAATTTTTTGATTTCAGTAAAGATATTTTAAAAAAGATTTTAGCCGTTGGTATTCCTGCTGGTGCTGAGTTTTTAATAATGGCAATACTTGCAGGTTCTTTAAACATGATTTTAGTATCTGTTTCTGGAGCTGATGCTGTAGCTATTTATTCATCTGGTTGGAGAGTTCTTATGATAGCTATTGTTCCAATAATATCAGTATCTATTTCTGTTGTAGCTATTGTTGGAGCTTCATTTGGTGCTAGAAGATATGAAAATTTCAGTATTATTCAAAACTACTCTATTAAAATTGGAACTATAATATCTATTATTACAGCTGTATCTACATTTATTCTTGCACCATATATAGCAATGTTATTTACATATTCTCCTGAAACAGCTGCTTTAAATGGCCCTATAACTGATTTTTTAAGAGTAATGGCCCTATTTTACCTTTTTGTCCCAATGGGTTCAACTGCAGCTTCTATTTTCCAAGGTGTTGGTAAAGGATTGGATTCTTTCATGCTTACAGCTATAAGGGAGTTATTGCTTGTTGTTGTATTTGCTTATATATTAGCTATTCCTCTTGGAATGGGTCAATACGGTGTATGGTGGGGAATTGTAATTGGAAATATAATTGGAAGTTTAATAGCACTGATATGGTCTAAATTATATATAAAAAAAGTTGTAGCTATTAAAGGTGGGGAAAATGAAGCTTTAGAATAACTAATCTAGTTATTTAAACTTTATTTTTTAAAAAAACTAATAATTTATCTTATTTTTCTAATTACTTATATTAACTAATTACTTATATTAAAAATCAGATTGTTTAGCTATGCAGAATCTACAAACTGCATTTGGATTTTCTTTTTGCTTGTCTTTTACAGGACAAAAATAAGTTCCATTTTCATAAGTAACTTTTAAATTTCCTGGAAAAGGAGTTCCAATAGGATGTATTGGTTCATTTAATATGAAGGTAGTATACAAACTGATTATTGTATAAATTAGGGGAAATTTATCATTTTCATTTTTATATAATTCTTTATTTTTAAATTGTGTTTCTAGCAATTCAATGGCTTCTAAAAAATCAGATTCATTAGATATTTTTGAATTATAATAATTTTTATCTTCTCTTACATCTTTTATTCTCATAATAAAGTATTTTATATAGATTTCAAAATATCCTTCTCTGTAGCTTGATTGAACATATTTCCCTTCTTCTCTTAATATTACAGTAGTTAACATAAGGTCATGAACAGAAATTCTATTAGCTAATTTTTTGATAATTTCCATTAAATCTTTCTTTAAAATGTTTTTCCTTGATTTAAATTCATTAAGTTCTTTAAACATTATAAAAACCTTATTTTATATTTAATACTTCTTATTTTACTATTATTTTTATTTTTTTATTTTTTATTATTTGGATATTTTATTATCTTTAATTTTATATTTTTATTAAATTTTTATTAAATTTTTATTCTAAATTTTTATTGTAACTTTTAAAATCAATATCTATTTTAGAAGTAATATTTATTAATGGAGTTCAACAAAATTCTAAAAAGACATATTATTTAAATATAATATGACTTTATATTAGAATATTAAAAATACATTCATATACATAATTATAGAATACATAAATATACTTACTAATAAAATAAATTAATATTTCAATTATATGACATTTTAATATAAACATTAATACGACTATATAATGGTTTTTACTAATTATTAGCTATTAAACTAATAATTATCTAGGTAATTTAATAATTATGTTAATTAATTAGGTTAATAATAATATTAATTAGTAGGTTAATAATTATATTAATTAATATGTTAATAACTATTAATTATAATTATTAATTATAATTAATAATGTTATTAATTTTATTATAGCTATTTATTTAAAAATATTAGTAATTTTAAAGATATTAGTAATTTTAGAAATATAATATTCTTATTATACTATAATTGAGAATTATATTGTGTAAGATTAATAAAATGAATGTAATAATATAAGATATAAACATAATATATTAAATAAATAATTACTATTAAATAGAAAATAATTGATATGAGGGATAAAATATGAAAATTGCTATTATAGGTGGAACCGGAGATCAAGGATTAGGATTAGCTTTGCGTTATGCAAAAAGTGGTGAAGATGTTGTTATTGGCTCAAGAAAAGCTGAAAAAGCAGAGAATGCAGTTGCTGAAATTGAAAATCTTTTAGGTAATACAAATATTGAAAACTTAGAAGGATTGAGTAATCCTGATGCAACAATTATTGCGGATATAATTATATTGACTGTACCTCTTCAAGCTCAAAAAGCTACTTTAGACAGTATAAAAGAATATGTGGGTGGTAAAATTATTATTGATGCAACTGCATCACTTAGTTCTAATATTGGAGGATCACCAACTGAATTTGTAGAAGTTTGGGAAGGTTCTGCAGCTGAAAGGACTGCAGCTATTTTAAAAGATAAGGATGTAAGTATTGTGTCTGCATATAGCAATATTTGTTCCTCAAGTTTGATGAATCACGAAGAAGAAATTGATTGTGATTGTTTAGTTTGTGGAGATGATGATGAATCTAAATTAAAAGCAATTGAACTTGTTAATAAACTTCCAGGAGTTAATGCAATTGATTGTGGACCTTTATCAAGAACTAAAATTGTTGAAAAAATTACTCCTTTGTTAATAGGTCTTAATATTAAAAATAAGTCTCATCATGCAGGAATTAGAATAACTGGTTTAGATAAAAAATAATTTATTTAATAAGAATTATATTTAAAAATAATTATGAGTATTATTTGTGCTAGATATTATTTATCTATAAAAATTATTTTTATTTGATTCTTGTAGATATTCTTGTTAGGTATTTTTTTATATATTATAGGTGTTTTTTATCTATAATTTCTATATATTTTATCTAATATTTTATTAAATATTTTTATCTATAATTATTATGTTTTGTATATTTATCCATAATTTCTATATTGTGTATTTATTTTATATACATATTTTTTAGATATATTTTTAGGTATATATTTCAAATAATCTTTATTATAATTTAAATTTATTCAAAAATCATGATTTATTGTATTGAAAATAGTTTATAATCATACTTAGCATGAATTTAAGAGGTATTAAATGCGCGGCTGCTTAACTGATGAAATAGTGACTATAACTATTAAAGAAAACCTTAATCAAAAAGCTATTTCTCTTAATCAGAAAAGTTTTTTTGGAAAGCTTGAAGATAGTGTTCTTGAACTTTCTCTTATTGAGGCTTTTTATTTAATGGAAAATGGAAGGTTGAATATTTATAATGTAGATTCTGATGAAAAATTAGAAATAAATTATATCAGGGAGATTATCAAGAAAAAAGGAAACTATGCAAAGTACTGTGTGTATAAGGATTTAAAAGATAGAGGATACATCATAAAAACTGGTTTCAAATATGGTTCTGAATTTAGACTTTATGAAAGGGGAAAGTCTCCAGGAGATGGTCATTCTGAATATCTTGTAAAAATCATACATGAAGATTATGATATTAATGCTTTAGATTTTGCTAGCTATGTAAGGGTATCTCATGGTGTTAAAAAAAGCCTTTTAATGGCTGTTGTAGATGATGAAGAGGATATTACTTACTATAAAATAGAATGGACTAGACCTTAATTTATATATATTATAGATTTTTTAAATATATAATATATTAATATACTAAGTTTATATTATTATCTTATACTGTTGATTATTGTTTTGTATTTTTATTATTTATATTTGTTTGATTGTATATTGATTTCTATTGATGGTAATATTGGTTCGTATTTGTATTGGTTATAGTATTAATTATAGTATTGATTTAATAGTTTTTATTTGTATTTATTGTAGTATTGGTTTGTATTTCTTGCATTTGTATTGATTGAGTATTGATTTTAGTATTATATTAGAAGTTTTAGGTGATTTTTTGATTGACCCATGGGCATCATCATCAGTTGATTATGATAAATTAGTAAATAAATTTGGAATAAAAAAATTTTCCAGTGTTTTAAAAGATATTGAAGATCCATTACCTCTCATGACAAGAGGAGTTATATTTGGACATAGAGATTTTGAGAAAATAATTCCTTTGGTAAACAAAAACAAGGAATTTGCTGTTGTTTCAGGCATGATGCCAAGTGGAAAAATGCATATAGGTCATAAAATGGTTGTAGATCAACTTAAATGGTATCTTAAAAAAGGTGGAAATTTATCTTTACCTATAGCTGATATGGAATCATATGGTGCACGAGGGATTGATTTTAATCAGGCAAAAGAAATGGCTGTTACTGAATATTTATCTAATTATATCGCCCTTGGGCTTGATTTAACTGATGAAAATGTTTTGGTTTATTTACAGTCAGAACATGATCCTGTTAAAAATTTAGCTTTTGAATTATCTAAAAAAACTAATTTCAATGAATTAAAAGCTATATATGGCTTTTCTCCATCTACAAGTATATCTCATTTATATGCTCCTATTGTTCAGGTAGCTGATATTTTACTTCCTCAAATAGAAGAATATGGTGGTCCGAAACATGTTGTTGTCCCTGTTGGTGTAGATCAGGATCCTCATATAAGATTAACTCGTGATATTTCTGATAGATTTAAATCTAAATATGGTTTTATTCCTCCTTCTTCTACATATCATAGATTTCTTACAGGGCTTACTGGAGGTAAGATGTCAAGTAGTGATCCAAAAACAGCTATTTACTTAAATGACTCTCCAAATGAAGCTGAAAAGAAAGTTAAATCAGCTAAAACTGGTGGTCGTGAAAGTTTAGAAGAGCAAAAAAAACTTGGTGGTTGTCCTGATCAATGTGTTGTTTATGAAATGTTAGTATATCATTTAATTGATGATGATGATGAACTTAAAAATGTTTATGAGAATTGTAAAAATGGAACTTTGCTTTGTGGAGAATGTAAAACAATTACTGCAGAAAAAATGAAAAAATTCTTTGAAAGATTAGCTGATAAGAGGGAAGAGTCATTAGAAATCGCAAAAACTCTTTTATAATTTTTAAAATAACATTTTTTGAGTTATTTTTTATTCAAAATTAATTTAAGATTTAAAAAACTTAACTTAAAAAATCTAATGTAAAAAGCTTAATTTTATTATTTTTAATAATAAATTATTAAAATTATTTATTATTAAAACTATTTAATTCATTAAATAATATATTATTTATAGAATGATTTACTAATATATTAATTCATTTGGAATCTTTTATTAAATAGATTCTTAATGATTTAATTAAAATCGATTAAAATTTAATTAATAGGTGGTATACTGCAAAATATTAGATATTATTTTTCTATTATATGGGATGAGTTGAAGAGTGCATTTTCAGAGAACAAATTTATAATCTTATTTTCAACATTGTTATTTGTTATTCCAATGCTTTTTGGATACTTTTTTGCATCTTATATTTCAGAAGCTATGAATCCTGTGATTAATTCTTTTCGTGAAAGAGTTCAACAAGGAGATATCCAATTAACTCATGATTCAATATTTTTTAATAATGTATATGTTGGTATAATATTATATTGTGGAGCTATAACCTTTGGTTTGTTAACTGCTTCTGTTTTAATTTCTAATGGTGTTTTTATTGGATATTTTGCGACTAAAATGCCTTTGTATTCATTTTTACTTTTAACATTACCTCATGGAATATTTGAAATTCCTGCTATTATTATTGCAGGCTCAAGTGGATTTATCATGTTTAAATTCTTAGTTGAATTTTTTAAAGGTATTGTTAAACCAGTTATTACTAATGATGAGGTTAGATTATCAGTAAAAAATAGGATAGCTAATTCTTTAAATAATAATATAAATAGATTAACTCAATCTTTAGTTTTATTAGGTTTTTCAGTTGTATTATTTATAATAGCTGCATTTATAGAGGCTTATCTTACTATAGGCATAGCTAGACTTTTCATGATCTTCTAATCATTATAATATTATTTTTTTAGAGAGAAATTATATTTATATTTTTTATAATTTTGTAAATAATAATTATTTATAAATAATAATTATAATTTTTATAAACAATATTTTTAATTTTATTAAATAATTTTTATAAATATATTCATAACTTTATAAATAATTTTTATATTTTTTATAAAAATAGTTTTTATATTTTTAGGGATATATTCATAATATTTATATATCATTTATAATTTTATAATTTTTTAACATTGAATTTGTGATTATATATTAAATTTATATATTATTATCAATAAAAAATAATATATTATTGTATGTTAGGTGATTATAATAGATTTAATTTATAATAAAATAATTATATTATATTTTTTGCTTATCAAAATAGTTTTATATTAAATTTTTTTATATTAAAGTGGTTTTATGATTGTATGTGTAAATTGTAATACAAAATATAAGGATAATGAAGTTATATACACTTGTAAAGAGTGTGGTTCTGTATTAGAAGTAGGTATAGATATTGAAAATTTAGATATTTCTAAAGATATTTTTGATTGTAGAAAAGATACATTATGGAAGTATAAAGAGTTTATGCCAGTTGATGAAACTAAGATGGTTTCTTTAGATGAAGGTGGAACTCCATTTTGTAAATGTGATAAGTTAGGCAGTGAACTTGGAATTGAACTTTTTGTTAAAGTAGAAGGTTCAAACCCAACTGGAAGTTTTAAAGATCGTGGTATGAGTGTTGGGATGACTAAAGCTATGGAACTTGGTGTGGATACTGTTGGTTGTGCTTCTACTGGTAATACTTCTGCATCACTTGCAGCTTATGCAGCTAGAGCTGGTCTTAGATGTGTTGTTCTTCTTCCGAGTGGAAAAGTAGCTCTCGGAAAGTTAGCTCAGGCAATGTTCCATGGAGCAGAAGTACTTTCAGTTACTGGTAATTTTGATGAAGCTCTTGAAGCTGTAACAGCTCTTGCTCTTGAAAAACATTTATATCTTCTTAATTCTATTAATCCTTATAGACTTGAAGGACAAAAATCAATTGGATTTGAAATTGTTCATGAACTTGGATGGAAATCTCCAGACAGGATTATTTTACCAGTAGGTAATGCTGGAAATATTTCTGCTATTTGGAAAGGAGTCACTGAATTTTATAAGGCAGGTTTTATTGATAGTCTTCCTATGATGACTGGTATTCAAGCAGAAGGTGCATGTCCAATTGTAAATGCTTTTAGAAAGAATACTATGGATCTGGTTCCAACAGAAAATCCTGAAACTATAGCTACAGCTATTAGAATTGGAGCTCCAGTAAGTTCTATTAAAGCTTTGAGAGCTATTTATGATTCTAATGGTTTTGCTGAAACTGTTACTGATGATGAGATTTTAGAAGCTCAAAAGGAACTTGCAAGAAAAGAAGGAATAGGGGTTGAACCTGCATCAGCTGCTTCAATAGCAGGTCTTAAAAAACTTGTTGCCGAAGGAATAATTGATAAAGGTGAACAAGTTGTATGTATAGTTACTGGACATCTGCTTAAAGATCCAAACACTGCTATCAATGCTTGTGTTGAACCTATCGAGATTGATGCAGATGTTGATGCTTTAAAAAAAGTTTTATTAAATAAATAATTTTTAAATATTTTTACTTATTTTTTGAATATTATTATTTATTCTTTTATTTTATTATTTTTTATTATTCTATTTTTAATTTCATTATTATTATTAATATTATTATTTTAGTTTTATTATTACTAATCTTATTATTAATTTTATTAAAATTAATATTGTTATTAATACCATTATTTTATTATCAAATTATTCTATTTTTTTACTAGATTTTTATTTTATTTTTTATTTTCATTATTTTTGAAACGTATTTCTATTTAAAGTATGTTATTATTTCTATAATTTCTGCAAAATTTATTAATTATTAAACTTGACTTTATTTTTATAATATTAATTCTATATTTTTGAAATCATAATTGTAATGGCTATGAGTTGAGCTTAATTTATGAAAATTTTATCTAAATTTATTTAGTTAAGTGGTCTTGTATAGATATCGAATAATGAAAAATTCCAATCTTTAATATAAAATAAAATTGACTAGGTTGGTGGGATATTGAAATTTACTAATTTAGAACCAATATATTTATATATGATGAAAGATACACTTATAATTACAAAATTATGAGGTGAAAATATGGAATTACCAATTGCTCCTATCGGTAGAATCTTAAAAAACGCTGGTGCTGACAGAGTCAGTGACGGTGCTAAAGAAGCATTAGCTGAAGCAATCGAAGAATGTGGAAACGACATTGCTGCTAAAGCTGTTGGATTTGCAAGACATGCTGGTAGAAAAACTGTAAAAGTAGAAGATATTAAATTGGCTACAAAAACTTGTAGTTAATTATATATAAATAGTTAATGGTTTTACTTTTAGTAAAACTATTCAATACTATATAGTAATGATATACAGTAAGGATATTATTTGCTTTTAGTATTGGTTTATTTGTAAGATATTTTCTATTTTATTTTTTTATTTCTAAGAACTATATATTTCTAATTTTTTATTTCTAGTTTTTTATTTCTAATTATTTAATTTGTTAATATATTTTATGAGTTTATTTCTATTTTGCTTTATATTGAATACTATTATTTAATATTAGATATTTATATTTAAATATTGAATTTTATATATTGAATTAATCAATAATTAATATGCAACTTTATATTTATAGAAGTTATTTATTAAAAGTTAAATATTATGATAATATAAATAATAATAACTACTTTTTAATATAATAATTAGGTATATAATTAGAATTTAGAATCAGATATTGAAAAACTTTATAAGCTATGAAAATATATTTATTATAGTCTATTCTCAAGACTTTATATTTCATTAATATTTTTATTAATATTTTAAATGATTTTATCTGAATTGTTTTAATATTATTCAGAATTCTAAATTTTTGAGATTATAAGGCTATAATTGATGCAATTAGTTTTTAACTATTGTGTAATGATGTTTTAGCTAAAATCAATAATTATATTTAATAATATTTTTGTTGATATCTTAATTTTAGCTTATTTTATTTTCATAGTCAATTTAGTTCTTTTTATAGACATTTATAAAATATTTAATATGATATACTTATTATAACAGCAGATAATTTATAATATTAAGTAATCTCTAATAAAATGATATATTAAATAATATTATAGTATTATTAGATAATATTATAGTATTTTAAATTATTATAGTATTTATTATTTATAGTGATTATTATAATGTTTTTAAAAAATAATGTTTTTAAAACTGCAGTTATAATATTTGCCGATGGATGGCAAATGCCAGATGAAAAAGGAGGTAAATAATATGGCAAAAGCAATTTATGTAAAATTTGACACCCCACAAGAAATAGCTGAAAAAGCTGAAGAAGCATTAGAAACCGCAAGGAATACTGGAAAAGTAGCTAAAGGAACTAACGAAGTTACTAAATTTATAGAAAGAGGAAATGTAGAATTAGTTGTAATTGCAGAAAATGTTGATCCTGCAGAGATTGTTGCACACATTCCTGTTCTTGCTGAAGAAAAAGAAATTCCTTATGTTTACTTGCCTACCAAAGAAGAAGTTGGTGGAGCAGCAGGTTTGAATGTTGGTACTGCTTCAGCTGCTATTGTTGATGCTGGTGAAGCTGAAGAGCTAGTAAAAGAAGTTGTGGAAAAAGTCGAAGAACTTAAAAATTAATTATTTTAATAATTAATTATTTTTCTTGATCTGTTTAAAGAGCATTAAATAATAAAATGCTCTAAAATTATTAACAGGTGATTATATGGAAGAAGGAAGTCCAGCAGAAGTCATTGAAGTTTTGAAAAGAACTGGAATGACTGGTGAGGTAATGCAAGTTAAGTGCAGAATCCTCGATGGAAGAGACAAGGGAAGAATATTAACTCGAAATATTATGGGTCCTGTTAGACAAGGCGATATTTTGATGTTATTAGACACAATTAGAGAAGCTAAGGAGATTAAGACTCCTTAATTGGCTATGGCTTTATGCTGTGCTTTAGCTAGATATTAGGATATTCTTAATTAACTTAAATTCTAAAGGTGAATATAATGAGAACTTGTTCATTTTGTAAAGAAGAGATAGAAGAAGGTACTGGAAAAATGTATGTTAAAAAAGATGGTTCCATATACTTCTTCTGTAGTAGTAAATGTGAAAAAAATATGATTAAGCTTGGAAGAGTTCCAAGAAAAGTTAAATGGGTAAAAGAAAATTAATATTATGGTGATATAACTAAGTTATATTATCAAATAATATTATTTCATTTATTTATTGTTAGGTATTTTTAGGTATTTAATATTCATTTAATATTTATTTATTAATGCTTATTAATAACTTAATTTTAGCTATAAACTAGATTAGATACATGATTAGTAGCTATAATGGTTTATTTAGCTATAAAAATTAGATATGAATTTCATAATTTCATGATTTAATAATCTAATAATTATCTATTAATAACTATTCTATTGTATTACTTAATTATATTAATTTTTAATATTAATTAATTATTAATATTAATTAATAATTAGTATTAATTAATAATTAATTTAATAATAAATAATAAATTTAATAAATATAATGCTAAATCTAATAATAAATTTAATTCATAAATTAATTCATGAGGTTAAAAAGATGATGGAAAAAAGCTTTGTTATGATGAAACCTGATGCTGTGCAAAGAAGAATCATGGGAAAAATTTTAACTAGATTTGAAGAAAAAGGACTTCAAGTTGTAGCTGCAAAACTTTTAAAGATAGATGAAGATCTTGCAAAAGAGCATTATGGTGAACATTCTGAAAAACCTTTTTTCAATGATTTAGTTAGTTATATAACTTCATCTCCTTCATTTGCTATGGTAATTAAAGGTGATGATGCGATATCATTGATTAGAAAGATAGTTGGTGCTACTAATCCTAAAGAAGCAGATCTTGGTACTATAAGAGGAGATTTTGCAATGGATATGGGTAGAAATATTATACATGCTTCTGATTCTCCAGCTTCTGCTGAAAGGGAGATATCTTTATTTTTCAATGAAGATGAAATTTGTGAATATAAAATAGCTGATGACCCTTGGATTTATGAATAAATATTTATTAGAATAATATTTGTTAATTTTTAATCATACTATAAAATTATAAATTAGAAAATTATGAAGATTCGATCCCCTATTGTATCTGTTCTTGGCCATGTGGATCATGGTAAAACAACTCTCCTTGATTTTATCAGAGGAAGTACTATTGCATCTAAAGAAGCTGGTGGAATAACCCAACATATCGGTGCTACTGAAATACCTATAGAGACAATAGAAAATATATGTGGAAATTTCATTGGAAAATTATCTATTCAAAAAGATATCCCTGGTTTATTTTTTATTGATACTCCTGGTCATGAAGCTTTTACTAGTCTTAGAAAACGTGGAGGAGCATTAGCAGACTTAGCTATTCTTATTGTGGATATTAATGAAGGTTTTAAACCTCAGACTTTCGAAGCTTTAAACATTCTTAAAATGTATAAAACTCCTTTCATAATAGCTGCAAATAAAATAGATAGGATTTTTGGATGGGAAACTCATAAAAACACTTCATTTTCAAAATCTTTTTCAAATCAAGCTCAAAATACTCAATTGAATTTAGATAAACAAATTTATGAACTGGTTGGAATTTTACATAAAGAAGGATTTCAATCTGAAAGATTTGATCGTATAACTGACTTTTCTTCTCAAATTAGTATTATTCCTATTAGTGCTAAGTCTGGAGAAGGAATTGTAGAGTTACTTGCAATGTTACTTGGACTTGCTCAAGAATATCTAACTGAACAATTAAAAATTGAGGAAAATTCTCCTGCAAAAGGAACGGTTTTAGAAATTAAAGAAGAAACTGGGCTTGGAGTTACAGTAGATGCTATTATATATGATGGTATTCTAAAAAAGGATGATGAAGTTGCTTTGATGGAAGTAGGAGATGTTCTTACAACTAAAATTAGGTCAATTTTAAGACCTCTTCCTTTAGAAGAGATGAGAGATTCAAAGAAAAAGTTTAAAAAAGTTAATGAAGTAGTAGCTGCAGCTGGTATAAAAATTGCAGCTCCTAATCTTGATAATGTTATTTCCGGTTCTCCTTTGAGAGTAACTAAAGATGGAGATCATGTTAAAGAGGAAATTTTAAGGGAAATTGAAGATATCACAATCCATACCAATGAAAATGGAGTAATGGCTAAAGCCGATACTCTTGGTTCTCTTGAAGCTCTTGTAAATTTATTACAGTCTATGGATATTCCAATTAGAACTGCTGAAATTGGAGATGTTTCTAAAAGAGATGTTATTAATGCATCTATTGTACAGCAAGAAGATCCATCTCATGGGGTTATAATTGCTTTTAATGTTAAAGTTCACCCAACTGCCCAAGAAGAATTGGATAATTCTGAGATAAAACTCTTTTCTGGTAATGTAATATATCAAATTACTGAAGAATATGATGTTTGGATTAAAGAAAAAGAAAAAGAGCAGAGACAAAAGTGGTTGGATGCTATAATTAAACCTGCAAAAATTAGAATTATTCCTAAACTTATATTTAGGCAGAGTAAACCTGCTATTGCAGGAATTGAGGTTCTCAGTGGAACTATAAAGCAAGGTTTATCTTTAATGAATCATAATGGGAATGTTGTTGGATCCATTGAAAGTATGCAGGACAAAGGAGATAATCTACCTTCTATAAGCAAAGGTCAAAAAGTTGCAATGGCAATTAAGGATGCGATTGTTGGAAAAGATTTTGAAGAAGGAGATAATCTATATGTTGATATTCCAGAAAAGCATTATAAAATTTTAGAAAGAGAATTTAAGGATAAATTAACTGAAGATGAATTTGAAACCTTAAATGAAATATTAACTATCAAAAGAAAAATTGATCCTGATTGGGGTACATTTGGACTTTTTGAATAAGGTTAATAAAATTATAAGCTTAATTAATAATAGATAATCTAATATTAATAAAATTAATATTAATAAAGTTAATATTAATAAAGTTAATAAAATTAATAATTAGATTAGTAATAAATCTAGAGTAATAAAACTAGAATAAATTATAAAATAATAATAGATTTTAAAATTATAAGATTTTAAAATTATAATAAATACAATAAAACTAATAAAATAGATTAATTAGATTAATAATACTTAATAAATTATTAATTATATTAATAATAAAACTAATAATAATAAAACTAATAAAAATATTAATAATAAAAATAATATAATGGGTTATAATAAATATATAGTAAATATAGATTATATGTTAAGATAAAATATGTTATATTTATATGTATAGATTATAATTAATTTAGATTATATTGAATTTTTGTTAGATTGAATTTTTATTTGTTCTCAATTATTGAAGATCAATCGTTTAAATTTGTTTAAAGGAGGAATTTTTTGGTATTTAAAGTTGTTATTTCAGAAAAAGAAGAAAGTCATCAAATTGAAGTAGATACTAATGAAAGACAAATCATTGGTTTAGCTATTGGTGATGAATTAAGTGGGGATTTAATAGGACTCGATGGATATACTTTAAAAATTACTGGTGGTAGTGATAAAAATGGTTTTCCAATGAAAAAAGATATCGAAGGTCCTAGAAGGATTAAAAGTTTATTATCTGGTGGTATAGGTTACAAACCTAAAGCTGATGGTGTTAAAAGAAGAAAAACATTAAGAGGAAATACTATATCTGATGATATTGTTCAAATTAACACTATTGTAACTGAAGCAGGTAATAAATCTATTGATGCTATACTTAATCCAAGTACTGATGAAGATGAGTCTTCAGAAGAATAATTTGGTTATTTATAGTTATTTTATTATCAGTGAAATATTATGTATGGAATTGTAGAATATTTTCAAAATAAAAACACAGCAGGTGTAATCTGTGAAAGTACAGTCTGATGTTAACATAGGGCTAGTGGGTCATGTCGATCATGGTAAAACAACTCTTACCAAAGCATTATCAGGTATCTGGACAGATACTCACAGCGAAGAAACAAAAAGAGGCATATCTATTCGTTTAGGTTATGCTGATATTGAATTTAGAAAATGTAACAAGTGTGGTGAACCTTTATGCTATACAACAGCGATAACTTGTGAGCACTGTGGAGAAGAAACTGAATTTTTAAGAAAAGTATCTTTTGTTGATGCTCCTGGGCATGAAACCCTTATGGCTACTATGTTATCTGGTGCTGCAATAATGGATGGTGCAGTTCTTGTAATAGCTGCTAATGAATACTGTCCTCAACCTCAAACTAAAGAACATTTAATGGCTCTTGATGTTATTGGAGTAACCGATGTTATTGTTGTTCAAAATAAGATAGATATAGTTTCTAAAGAAAGAGCTATTGAGAGCTATAATGAGATTCAAGAGTTTGTAAAAGGTACTTGTGCAGAAGGCGCACCAATTATTCCTGTTTCAGCTCAACAAGGAGCTAATATTGATATATTAATTGATGCTATTGATAAAAAAATTAAAACTCCAATTAGAGATCCAAATAAACCTTCTAGAATGCATGTTGCTAGGTCTTTTGATATTAATAAACCTGGTTCTCATCCTAATGATATTAGAGGGGGAGTTATCGGTGGAACTTTGATTCAAGGTACATTAAAAGAAGGTCAAGATATTGAAATCCGTCCAGGTATTGAAAATAAGAGGGATGGAAGAAATGCTTGGATATCTTTACAATCAAAAATTGTTGGATTGAATGTTGGTGGAGAAGACGTTGATGAAGTTGGACCTGGAGGACTTATAGGTGTAGCTACTAAATTAGATCCATCACTTACAAAAGCAGATTCTCTTTCTGGTTCTGTAGCTGGAGAACCTGGAACTCTTCCTGATGTTTTACATAGCTTTGAAATGGAAACTCATCTTTTAGATCGTGTTGTTGGCACTAAAGAAGAAAGAGATGTAGCTCCAATTAAAATTAAAGAGCCTTTAATGATAAACTGTGGTACAACTACTACAATTGGTGTTGTAACAAAAGTTAAAGGTAATGTTCAAGTAACTTTAAAATTACCTGTTTGTGCTGACAAAGGAGATAGGGTAGCTTTGAGTCGTAGAGTTGGAGCTCGTTGGAGATTGATTGGTTATGGAATCATCCAATAGTAATTTTAAAAATTGTTGTGAAAAAGAGATCATAATAGATACAAATTTTTCATGATTCCCTTTCAGTTCAATGTTGATATAATAGATGAACTTGAAAAAGCTTTTCCTTCTTATAAATTAGCTACTACAAAATTTATAATAAATGAGTTGGTTGGTTTAAAGAAAAATTTAAAAGGCAAAAATAGGGTTGCAGCAGGAATTGGTCTTAAAATAGCCAAATCTGGAGTTGTTGAGATAAAAGATGTTTCTTTAAATAAAGACGAATCTGTTGATGATGCTTTAATTAGAATTTCGAAAGTTTTAGCAACAAATGATATTGAACTAAAAAAAAGAGCAAGAAAAAAAGGCATACCTGTTGTTTATTTGCGTCAAAAGAAATATGTTGTCTTTGATGGGTATTTGGAATAGTAATATTAAATAATTATTATTAATCCTTCTAAATATTTAAAATACAACTTTAATAATTTTATTAAAATTTTTTAAATTATTAATTTTATTAAATTATTATAATTATATAGAATAATATTATAATAATGCTAATAATTTATAGTAATATTATAATAATGTATAGTAATTAAATATTAATAATGGTGGAAATATGAATTTATGGACTGAATTAAATCCCGGATCTGAATTTCCTGAAGTAATAAATACGGTAATCGAAATTCCTAAAGGATCAAGAAACAAGTATGAATATGATAAAGATATGGAAGCTTTTGCTTTAGATAGAGTTTTGTACTCTTCAGTAGTTTATCCTGCTGATTATGGATTTATTCCTCAAACTGTTTATGATGATGGGGATCCTATGGATATTATGGTATTAATGGAACAACCAACTTTTCCAGGTTGTGTTATTGCTTCAAAACCAATTGGAATAATGGGGATGATTGATGGTGGAGACAAAGATTATAAAATCTTAGCTGTTCCTGTGGATGATCCTAAATTTAAAGATATTAATGATATATCTGATGTTCCATCACATATCTTAGATGAGATTGCAGAGTTCTTTAAAACTTATAAAAATCTTGAAGGTAAAGAAGTGGAAGTTCTTAATTGGGATAACGCTGAAATGGCTAAAAAAGAAGCTATTAGATCTATTGAGTTGTATAAAGAGAAATATTAGGATAATATCATATATTAGTATTATATAATCTCATTATTATATAATCTTAAATTCATTCAAAACATTAGATTTATTAATATATTAGATTTATTAAAATATTAGATTTATTCAAAAATTAAATTTATTCAAAATCTTAAATTCATTCAATATTAAATAATATTTATCAATAAATTAATTATGAGGGATTTAGTTGTACTATTTAACAAAAATTGAGGATACTGTGAGAATTCCTCCTTATAAGTTTGAGGATCCTCTGGAAGAAGTAGCTATTGAAACTCTTAATGAGACTTATAACGGCAGACTTGATAAAAAATTAGGTTTGCTTGTTAGTGTTAACAATATAGAGGTCATTGGTGAAGGTAAAGTAATAATGGGCGATGGTGCTGCTTATCATGAGGTAGTTTTCAATGCAGTGTTCTTTAAACCCGAATTATATGAAATAATTGATGGTGAAGTAATTGAAATAGCTGAATTTGGAGCTTTTATTCGTATTGGTCCAATGGATGGTTTAGTTCATGTTTCTCAAGTCACAGACGATTATATTAATTATGATTCTAAAAGAGGAGCATTACTTGCTAAAGAATCTAAAAAAACTCTTGAAGAAGGAAACTTTGTCAGAGCTAGAATTGTTGCTGTTAGTTTAAAGGGTAAATCCACTAAAGAAACTAGGATTGGGCTTACTATGAGACAGCCTAACTTAGGAAGGTTTGAGTGGATTGAAGATGAGAAAAATAAAAGTAAAAAATAATACATAAAAGTATTATTTGTTTTAATTATCAGGAAGTATTATAAATGAGTATTAAAGCTTGTACTTCATGTAAAAGAATATCTACTAGAGAACGTTGTCCAGTTTGTAATAACCCTACTTCAACTAATTGGAGTGGTCTTTTAATAATTATAGATCCAGAAAATTCGGATATAGCTAAAGAATTGCATATTGAATTACCTGGAGAATATGCTCTTAGAGTAAGATGATTTGGCTATGACTTTGATTAATGATTATAAAACTAAAAATTTAAAAATTTCATATGAGATTTAAGAGGTATAATAGTGTTAATATTAGATGAAACTGATAGGAATAAGTTTAAAAAGCCATTAGGTAAATTATATCCTTTCTTTGAAGATGCTTTACCTGAAATTATTTCATCTAAATTTTTAATATCTGTTGGAGATGAGACTACCAATAATCTTCACAGTAAAAATATTTATCCAAATATTAGTATAATTGATAACTTAATTCAAAGAAAAATTCATAATAATAAAATAATTCATAATAATGAGTTTAATCATAATGAAAATGTTTTATTTACAAAGAATCCTCCAGGAACTATCACTGATGAACTATGGGAAACCATAGATCTAGCTATCAAAAAAGCAACAAATGATGATGTAAAACAATTAATTGTTGTAGAAGGGGAAGAAGATCTTGCAGTTCTTCCATGTATTGTTATGGCTCCTGATAATGCGGTTGTTTTATATGGACAACCTAATGAAGGATTAGTATTTTTAAACGTTTTTGAAGTAAAAAAAAGAGCTAATGAGCTACTTAAATTGTTCAAAAAAGTAGATAATTGAAATTATTAAAAATAAAGTTTTATTAAGTTAAAGAGGCTTAAAAATGGAAATTGACATTTTAAATAAGAAAGAAAATAAAGTATTAGATAGAACTGAGGTTAAATTTGATTGTATTTATTCTGGTGAGGCTACACCTAAATTATTAGATGTTAAAAGTAAGTTAGTAGCTTTATTAGATTCTAAAAAAGATTTAATTGTGGTTGATTCACTTCAACCTCATTATGGTCAAACTAAAGCTTCTGGCTATGCAAAGATTTATGGTTCAATTGAAAGTTTGGAAAATATTGAAACTGAACATGTATTAGCTAAAAATAAAGAAGTTGAAGTTGTTGAAGATGATGAATCTGAAGAATCAGAATAAAAATCTGAATCTGAAGAACACTTGTATAATTATTGTATAATATAATAGTCTGGAGGGACTAAATTATGAAAAAATCTACACTTTACGAAGTTGATGGTGATAAATTAAAAAGGAAAAATCCGTTTTGTCCTCGTTGTTCTGGTGGTGTATTTATGGCTGATCATGGTGATAGATATGCTTGTGGAAAATGTGGATATACTGAGATTAAAAACAAAGATTAATTTTTCTTTTTAATTTTTTTATTTTATAAAAATTTTTAATATTCTATTAGCTTATTATATTTAGTTTTATTAAATAATTTTATTAATTTTTATCAATATTTTTATTAGTTTTATTATTTTTATCATTATTTTTTTATTATTATTTTTATTACTATCTTTATTATTTTTATTAATATATGTATTCATTATTAATTTTATTATTAGTTTTATTATTACTTTTATTATAATTTTAAAATATATTATTATTTTATAATTTATTCCATTTTATTATTCTTTTTAATATGTTCTTAAGTTTCTAATTTATTTTTATTAAATTATTTTATTAATTGTTTTTTCTTAATTCATTTCTATTAAAAATTTTCCAATTCAGATATTTATTTTATAAATAATAAAAATTTCATTTTTAAACTTATAAAAATAGAAAATTTTTATAAATAAGATAAAAATTAATAAGTATATGTAACTACTAAATAGAAATTAGAATAAAAATATAATTATACATAAAAGATTTGATAGATTTTTATTAAGCTTATTTTTATTAGATTTAAATTAATAAAAATTAAAACATTATAAGAATGATATTATAGAATCTTAGAATTATTATACTAATATTGGAATATTTTAAATTAGAATTATTATAAAAATTAAATTTATATAATTTTTTATAGGTATATTTAATTGAAAGGTGTATTTAATTGAATTTAAGAAGTGGAAGACTAGATAAGAAGATGACAGAAGATGCTGCTATATATACATCTTCACTTGATGCTGATAGGTATATTTTTGATAGTGATGTTAAGTGTAACTTTGCACATGTATTGATGTTAAAAAATGAGGATATAATTGATGAAGAAATAGCTGATAAGATACTTGAAGCTTTAACTAAATTAAAAGAAGAAGGTTTTGAAGCACTTAATTTTGATCATTCTGTTGAAGATATCCATATGGCAGTTGAAAATTATGTTACTGACATGGTTGGTGAAGGGGTAGCAGGTTTTATGCACACTGCTAAGTCAAGAAATGATCAAGTGGCTACTGATGTTAGATTAACACTTAGGTCTAAAATTATTGAGGTTCAAATAGCTATTTTGGAATTTATTGAAGGATTAGTAAAATTAGCTGAAGAACATAAAGAAACAGTTACCATAGGTTATACTCACCTTCAACATGCTCAACCAATTACCATGGCTCATAATTTTATGGCTTATGCTCAAGCACTAAGAAGAGATTATGAAAGGTTAAATGATACTTATAAAAGAGTTAATCAAAATCCTCTTGGTTCAGCAGCTATGACTACAACTAGTTTTCCAATTAATAGGGAGCTTACTACAAAACTTCTTGGGTTTGATAGCTATCTTGAAAATTCCATGGATGGAGTTTCAGCTCGAGACTTTATATCTGAAACTGTTTTTGATTTAGCTACTTTAACAACAAGTTTATCTAAAATGTGTGAAGAATTGGTTCTTTGGAGTACTTATGAGTTTGGGATTATTGAGATAGCTGATGAATTTTCTTCCACATCTTCAATTATGCCTCAAAAAAAGAATCCTGATGTAGCTGAGGTTGCTAGAGCTAAATCTACTATAATCAATGGGGAGTTGGTTACTATTATGACTATATTAAAGGCTATTCCTTATACTTATAATAGAGATTTACAAGAAATAACTCCTCACCTTTGGAACTCATTAGAAGTAGCATATAATACTTTAAAAATCGTTTCAGAGATGGTATTGTCTATAAAAATTAATAAAAAAAGATGTTTAGAATTAGCAGGTGCTAATTTTGGAACTGTTACTGATTTAGCTGATGTTATGGTTAGAGAAGCTAAGATTCCATTTAGAACAGCTCATAAAATTGTTGGTCGTTTAGTGAACCTCTCTATTGAAATGGGCTTAGAAATAGAGGATATAGATTCTAGATTTATTGATGGAATAGCTAATGATTTAGGCTTTGATAAGTTAAAATTATCCAATGATTTAATTCAAAAATCACTTGATCCTCTTGAAAACGTTAAAATGAGACAAGTTCCAGGTGGACCTTCTCCAGAGATGGTTCAGTTAGCTTGTAATAATATGAAAGAATTTTTAAAAGAAGAATTTGATAAAAAATGTATTGAAAAATAATTTTTCAAGATCAATAATGAGTTTTTATATTTCTAATTCATCTAACCTTCTTTCTATTTCTTCATCAGTTAGTTCTTCTTCACATTCTGTTTCTTCATACTCTTTTTCTTGGTTTTCTGTTTTTTCTTTATTTTTTTTATCTTTTTTAGACTTGGATTTTTCAATTTTTAATTTTAGCTCATAATCTTCCTTTATTTCTTTAGCTATTTTTTCATCACCCTCAATTACTGGTCCAGTATAATCACAATCTTTACATTCCCATACAGACCAATTTTGAGGAATTATCCAATCGACATTTTTTGATCCACATCTTGGACATATTTTCATTTTATCAACCTTTCAATTTTAATTATATATAATATTTTAACTTTATATGTTTTCATTTTAACTATTTTGTAATTTTGTGGTATATAACATAAAATATTATTTTTTATAGTATTATTTTTTATAGAGTATTTTTTAATAGAGTAGTATTCTTTATAGAGTATCATTTTTTATAGATATTATAATATAAAGAATGACTATGAAGAATAATTATGAAGAATAATTATTTTTTGGATAATATTATATACAATTAAATACATAATATTACTATGAAATCTAATAACACCAATTTAGCTATAGGAATTATTGCTATTATAGCAGGTATTTTAGTGATTGTTTTCCCAAATATTGTTGCTTATGTAATAGGATTAGTTCTAATTGCATATGGAGTATTAAACTTTTTATAATTTGATTTTAAGTTTAATATAGTCTAAAAAGACTTTAATGTTTTTAGTGTTTCCATTTTTTATATAATTAGCGAGAGCTATATTATATATTTTTTTGTTTTTTATTATATTTTTAAAATTAAAGTTATTTTCACTAATTTATTTATTATATTTATTTTTCTGTTCTATAAAAACTCCAAATTAAATCAAGAGCTTCACCAGGCTCTAATGCACCAGATCTTGTTTCTCTAAGTATTCTTTGAATTGAAAACTTTTTAAAATATGGATACTTTTTATGAGATTCATATAAAAGAGGACATCCGAATCCTTTTATCTGTTCTAAATTATATTTTAATATGTTTTTCTTTATTTCTTCCTTTCCTACAGATAGAGTAGCTGGTAAATTCAATCTAAACATATCTAGGTCATCTTCATCAAAATTATTATTTTCATTATTTTTATTAGTTCTCTTATTATTATTCTCATTAATTTTATTATTATTTTCATTAATTTCCTTATTATTTTCATTAACTTCATTATTATCTTCATTATTCTCATTATCTTTATTAAATTTATTATTAATAGTTTTATTAATTTTATATTTTGTAATACATTGAGATCCTGTTGATAACATATCTCCAAAAATTACAAGGTTTATATTATTATCTTTCCCATAATTGAATAAAGCAGAGGCAGTTTCTTTTGAACATCTCCCACATGGATGTAAATTTCCACTCAATGAATCTTGAATTATTTCTGTGTAATCCATGGGAATATATTTATGCTTTACTGAAATTTCTTTACATAATTTTTTTATATTATCTTTAAATTGTTTAGGGAGTATTATTGTTCCAGGATCAATAGTAACAGCTATTGGATTAAATCCTAATTTTTTAGCTATTACCAAGGAAAAACTACTATCCACTCCTCCTGAAAGGGCCACTATTGCATTATTTTCATTTTTACTAAATTCATAATCATGATTATTAAAATATTCAGTGAAATCGAAGTTATAAATATTTTCTATTTTTGCTTCTAAAATAGATTTTAAATTTTCAATAGGTGCTAAAAATGATTGATTAGATTTTTCATTTTCCTGTTCTTTTATAAAGGAGTCTAATTTTTGTAAAGATAATTTCATCCTATACTCTTTTATTAAATAGTCTGAATAGCTTTCAACATGAATTTTATTAATTTTCATTTTTTCTCTAAGTTTTCCTACAACCCATCCTCCTTTTCCAATAATTGAGGATTTATCTGGCCTATCTGGAGTTATAATCCATAATTCATCGTATTTTTTGTCATATATTAATTTTTTTATATTAATCTTAACATTATCATGACCAATTTCTCTTCTTATTAGGTTTATCTGTTTTATAATTGTTTTTTTATCTAATTTCAACTTTTCACCGATTTAATGATATTTTAAGTAAAAATGATTTAAGTAAAATTTAAAAGTTCATAATATTATTTGTTTAAAAATTTGTTTAAAATCGATATATTTTATTATAGAAATTTAATATTAGTATATAATTTTATATACTTAAATAGATATAATAATTTATAATAATTATTTAAATTAGATATTTGATATATATTATGTAAATATTTATTTTATGTAAATATTTCATTGCAATAGGATTTCCTTGCAATAGAGTTTTCATAATTTAATTTATTATATAGTTTTTATTATCTGAGGATATATAATTAAGAAAAGTACAATTATGGTAAATGATATAACTACTTATGTTATGAAAATGATTAATGTTAAAATGGGAGTTTAATTAAATGGCTAGCTTATTGGGAATTTTTAATAATGATAATGATGAATTTTATCAGAAACTAGCTAAAGAAAATATTAAACTTGGTGTTAATTATAAAAGATTCAGCAAAAATCCTGTTTTTGGAAAAAACATTCTTCTTCGTTCTAATACTATTATCTATAATGATGTTGTTATGGGAGATGATTTTAAAACTGGTCATAATGTAGTAATCAGGGAAAATACTGATATTGGTGATGATGTTTTAATTGGTACTAATAGTGTTATTGAAGGAAATTGTAAGATTGGATCTAATGTTAGAATACAGTCTAATGTTTATATACCTACTAATAGCGTTATTGAAGATAATGTATTCATTGGGCCTTGTGCTTGTTTTACAAACGATCGTTATCCTGTTAGAGTAGAATATGATTTAAAAGGTCCTCAAATTAGGAAAGGGGCTTCTGTTGGTGCTAACACCACATTTCTTTCTAATATTGAGGTTGGTGAAGGAGCTATTGTTGCTGCTGGAGCTGTTGTTACAAGAACTGTGCCTCCGTTCTATTTAGCTATTGGTGCACCAGCTAAGATTAAGCCTTTACCTGAACATTTGAGAGTTCCTAATATTCTTTAATAATATGCAAAAGTATATATAGTATGAATAATATAATGTTGTTATATAATATTAAAGATATATGATATTAAATTTAATATTTAAAATTTTTTAAATCTAATATTATAAATTAACTTTATTTTTTTTTATTAATGAGATAAAAATTCTTATAAATAATAAAAGCTTCGTTTTTAAACTTGTAAAATCCGAGATTTAAATATGAAGTTTTGCTTTTTGAAAATTTGTAAATTAGGAATTTTTATCTGATTAATAGAATAGAGAATACTCGCTATTCATATATTATTTTAATCTTATAAGATTGTTCTTTTATAAAATATTATTCTTATAAAATGAATTTTTTTATAAATGTTTAAAGTTTGTTATTAACAGTTAGAGTATAAATTCTCTAGTCTTATTAATCAGAATAGATAATTGATAACCTTAATGAAAATAAAAATTCAGATATGATATCTCTGGTTACTAACATATTCACCCCCCCTTTTCAATGTTAGTTTTAATCTTTATATTGAATACAATCATTCCTTTTTAAAAGATTAAAATAAACTGAATTTTTTTTATTAAGGATATCATTATCTATTTCTTTTAAATTTATTTTGAATATTCATCGTTATTCATTTTATATTTGTTTAAATCTATTTTTTATATCTGTTTAAACTTATTTCTATATTTTTTTAAGCTTATTTTTGATAATTATTTTTAATAATTATTTTTATATTTTTTTTTAAATTTTTTTTTATATTATTATGTTTATTTTTATTTTTTTATTAACTTTTGATTTTTTATCTATTTTATTGGTATTAATTATTACTTATCCTAGTCCTTTTGAAGTTTTAGTAATATTTAATACTTTTTTAGCTAAATCTAAGTTTAATTATTACGGATTTTTAGAAAAGTATTTATATCCCTTTTTCATAATTATATCTATAAATAAAAATCTTACTAAAATCAATTTTAGTATTACTTTTTCATTGATTTTTTATGAAAGTTATTACATAAAATTTTTGGAAATATTTGTGGAAAAGTTTTAAAATATAGTTATTATGTGTCATAATTTAAAAATTAGTTAGAAAGCTTCGTTCAAAATTTTTTTATTTTTTAAGAATATCGCTTGATTTTAGTATTTTTTTTATTTATATTATTCGATCTTATGGCACTGATTAGATATTAATTAGATATTAATTAGATATTTAATTAAATATTTTATATCAATTTTATTAGCTTTATTAGCTTTATTAATTTTATTAGTTTTATTATCCTTATTAGATTTATTAACCTTTAACCTTATTGAATTTATTAATTTATAATTTATAATTTATTAATTTTTTAATTATTATAAAATAGTAATAATTTAATATTTTGATTATTATTGTATAATATTAATATCTGATTTATAGCAATCTATGATTATCATAAACATTTATAAAATTTTTTATAATTATCCTTAGCATACTAATTTAATATCTCAAACATCAATTCTTTTAATTTTAATATTTATTTTTATTACTATTTCTTGTATTTTCTTAATTTAAGTAATAATTAATACTTTATTTAGGAAATAAAGAAAAAAGTATTACGAATTTTTAGAAAAGTATTTATATCAATTTCTATAATTTAATTTTATAAATAAAAAATAATCTTAATAAAATTAATATTAGTAATACTATTTCTAAGATTTTATTATAAAAAGTATTACTATCAATAACTTTTATATAAAATAATTTTTATCTAAAATCTAAATTATTTTATTATTCATAAAGATTTTTTATTATTATAAAGCTAAAAACGAAGTTTTTATTATTTATAAAAATTTTCTATTTTTATAAGTTTAAAAATGAAATTTTTATTATTTATAAAATCGCTGATTTTATAAGTTTAAAGAGTATTTTTATTATTTAAAAGATTATTTTCTTATTTATATTTATTTATGATATGATTAAAAACCTAATATTTAAATAAATTTGTTATTTAGCTATTTTAGGAATAGTTAATAATATTGGGTGAAAAATAAGGAAAAATAAGGAAAATTGAGGAAAAAATATGAAAAAGCAACATATAATGATTATAGCTATTATTATAGTTATTGGTATTGTAGCAGGAGGTTTAGTCCTTGGAAATTCATCGACTGAAAGAAATCCTGATGAGTTGGTAACTGCAGTTGGAGCTCATGGTGGTGAACCTGAAACTGGTTTTAATCCTATTTTGGGTTGGGCTTCAGCTTCTGAACCTTTAATTCAGAGTACTCTTTTTAAAAGAAATAATAATATGAGTTTAGTCAATGATTTAGCTACAAATCATACTGTAAGTAGTGATGGTAAAACATATACTGTAAATATTAGAGATGGAGTTAAGTTTCATGATAATAGTTCTCTAACAGCAAAAGATATTGCATTTACATATAATGAAGCTAAAAAAGTTGGGGGAGATATTGATTTATCTAATATGGTTAATGCAACAGCTGTAAATGATAGTACAGTTGAATTTTACTTGAATAACTCTGATTCAACTTTTATATCAAAATTGTCTACTCTTGGAATCGTGCCTTCTGAAAGTTATAATAATGAGACTTATGGACAAAATCCAATTGGTTCTGGTCCTTATAAATTTGTTCAGTGGGATAAAGGTCAACAGGTTATCTTAGAATTAAATGATGATTATTATGGTAAAAAACCAGAATTTAAAAAGTTAACAATATTATTCTTAACAGGAGATGCAGCATTTGCAGCTGCAAAGAAAGGTGAAGTTGATATAGCTGAAGTGCCTTTGTCTTATTCTAATGAAAAAATCAGTAATATGTCTTCAATTATACTTGATTCTGTTGATGCAAGAGGAATATCTTTACCATATCTTCCAGATACAGGTAACAAAACTGAAGATGGTGTTTCTATTGGAAATAATGTGACTTCTAATAAAGCTATTAGAGAAGCTTTAAATTATGGAATTAATCGTCAAACTATTATTGATGGACCTTTACAAGGACATGGTAATAAATCTTTTGATGGTATTGGATATCAACTCCCTTGGAATAACACTGAAGCAATTATTGAAGATGGAGATATAGATAAAGCTAAATCTATACTTGAATCTGATGGTTGGAAAGACTCTGATGGTGATGGAATTTTAGAAAAAGATGGTCAAAAAGCATCTTTCACTGTTTATTACCCTGCTGATGATACAACAAGACAAGCTATTGCAGTAAGTGTCTCTGAACAAGCTAAAAAATTTGGAATTGAAGTTAATGTTGAAGGTAAAAGTTGGGATGAGATTGATAAACTTAAACTTTCTAATGGTGTTGTATGGGGATATGGAGGCTTAGATCCATCTTCTTTGTATCATCAGTATTATGGTGGATTTGCTGGTAATAATTATGATAATCCTGCATTTTACGATAATCCTATTGTAAATCAACATATGGAATCTGCTTTATCTTCTTCTAATCTTGAATCATCTTATAATGATTGGTCAATGGTTTCATGGGATGGATCAAATGGAATATCTCCAAAAGGTGATGCTGTATGGTTATGGACAGTATTTGTAGATTATCCTTATTTTGTTGATAATTCTCTTGATATATCTGAGAATACTACCACAATACAACCTCATGGTGGAGATATTTTTGGAAATATTTATGACTGGAAACGTGTAAATCAAACAGGTTAATTTAATTTCTGTGAGTATTGTTTAATGATTAATTGAGAATTATTAAGAATTAATTATTAAGAATTTTTAATATAAATCTTCAATGATTCTTAAAAATAATTCTTTAATTAATCAATTTTTTATAAAATGGTGATTTGTTGTTTAACTATAGAAAATTAGCTATTTTTTTGGGATATAAAGCAATTAGATTAATTATTCTTCTTATAGCTGTAGCTATTATTAGTTTTGTTCTTATAGATATTTCTCCAATTGATCCAGTTCGTGCTTATATAGGGGAAATGACTGTTAGTGGTGAACAATTAGCTAATTTACAGCAATTTTGGGGTGTAAACGTACCAGTCTGGGAAAAAGCATTACATTGGACTCTTGATGTTTTTCAAGGAAATTTTGGTATTTCTCTTATTTATAGAGTTCCTGTTTTAGAAGTTATTGGAGATAGATTTCAAGCATCTTTAGTTTTAATGTTTGTTTCTTGGCTGATTTCTGGAGTTCTTGGTTTTACCTTAGGTACATTAGCTGGAATGTATAGAGGAAGTTGGATTGATAAATTTGTTAAAATATATTGTTATATCCTTCTTTCAGCACCTACCTTTTGGATAGCTCTTTTGATGCTTATGGTATTTTCAGTATACTTAGGATGGTTCCCAACAGGTTTAGGAGTCCCTGTAGGAGTTTTATCTGAAAATGTGACGTTTTGGGATTGGTTAGATAGATTAATTCTTCCTGCAACTGCTCTCAGTGTAATCGGAATTGCTCAAATTGCTCTTTTTACAAGAGATAAACTTAATAATATTATGTCTAGTGATTTTATAATTTTTGCAAAAGCTAGAGGTGAAAAAGGCTGGTCTCTTGTTAAACGTCATGGAGTTAGAAATATTCTTCTTCCAGCTATTACTATTCAATTTTTATCTTTTAGTGAGTTGTTTGGAGGGGCTGTTTTAGTGGAACAAGTATTTTCTTATCCCGGTATAGGTCAAGCTGCTGTTGCTGCAGGTCTTAGAAGTGATGTTCCTTTACTTTTAGGTATTGTAATTTTTTCAACAATCTTTGTTTTTTGTGGAAATACAATTGCTGATGTTATTTATAAATTTGTAGATCCTAGAATTAGGGAGAGTGAATCTAATGAATAAACCTGCGGGTGATCCTATTGATGAGCCAATTAGAAAGTTTTATACTTCTCCTTTAAAGATGAATTTAAGAACAAAAACTATTTTGATTATTAGTTTAACTTCAATGTTACTTTTAGCTGTTGTTATAAATAGTTTATTTATTAATGTAGCTAATATTACAACTAATTTTAGTGCAATTAATCAACCTCCTTCATTTGAACATATTTTTGGTACTGATTGGATGGGTAGGGATATGTTTACAAGAACAATGAAAGGATTAGGTCTTAGTATAATGATTGGTGCTTTTGCATCTATTATTAGTATGATTATAGCAGTTATTCTAGGTCTAATGTCAAGTATGAACAAGTATTTGGATACTTTTGTAAGTTGGTTAGTTGATCTTTTCTCATCTATCCCTCATCTTTTGTTGATTATTTTGGTTTCAATAAGTTTAGGCGGAGGAGCTGTTGGTGTAATTATAGGTGTAGGTGTTTCTCATTGGACTTCATTAACAAGGGTTCTTAGAGCAGAAGTAAAACAGATTAATACATCTGATTATGTTCATATTTCAAAGAATTTTGGTAAATCAAAATGGTGGATAGCTAAATACCATATTCTTCCATTAGTATTAACTCAAATATTTTTAGGTGTGATTTTGGTTTTCCCTCATGCAATTATGCATGAAGCCAGTGTAACTTTCCTTGGTTTTGGACTTTCTCCTCATGAACCAGCTATTGGAGTGATTCTTGCTGAATCAATGAAATATTTAGCTACAGGAGCTTGGTGGTTAGCATTTTTCCCAGGTATATCTCTATTAATAATTGTTCTTTCATTTGATTTAGTTGGGGATAATTTGCAAAGATTATTAGATCCTACAAATGCACATGAGTAAGGGAGGTTTTTAATTGTTAAATATTAAAAATAAAACTATATCGAATGATATGAATGAAAATTCTGAAAAATCAGAAGAATTATTATCAGTTTCAAATATTTCAATTTCATTTCTTCAATATACTAGAGGATTAAGACAAAATTTACTCAAAGTGATCAGTGATTTAACATTAGATATTTCCACTGGGGAAATAGTAGCTATTCTTGGTTCTAGTGGTTCTGGAAAGAGTTTACTTGCACATGCAATTCTAGGAATACTGCCTAAAAATGCAACTCTCACTGGAGAAATGAGTTTTAAAGGGAAAAATTTAGATCAAAATCTTAAAGAGAACGTCAGGGGGAGTGAAATAGCTTTAATTCCACAATCAGTTAATTATTTAGATCCTCTTATGAAAGTTTCTGATCAGGTTATTGGTGAAACTGTTGATGAAGAAGATAAAAAAACTAAAAAAATTCATCAAAGAAAAGTTTTTGAAGAATATGGTTTAGGTGAGGAAGTTGATGATTTATACCCATTTCAACTTTCTGGAGGAATGGCAAGGAGAGTTTTGGTTTCAACAGCCCTTATTCAAAATCCTGATTTGGTAATTGCAGATGAACCTACTCCTGGCTTGGATGATAAAGCTATTGAAGAAACTTTAAATTACCTTAAACAAATGGCAAATGATGGAAAGGGTGTTCTTTTAATTACTCATGATATTAATGCTGCTTTAAATGTTGCTGATAAGATAGTTATATTTTATTCAGGATATGTTATTGAAATAGTTAATGCAAAAGACTTTTCAGGGGATGGTGAAAATTTAGTGCATCCTTACACACGTGCACTTTATAAGGCTCTTCCTCAAAACGGTTTTCATTTGTATGAAGGTCATCAACCAATACATGGTGAAATTCCAGAAGGTTGTGTTTATTATGATAGATGTGATCATCCTACAGATTGTTGTAAAACATTAAACCCTGAACTTCAAGATATTCAAGGTAAAAAGGTACGATGTCATAGAGGTCATAGAAAATATTCTAGATAGTATTTTCATTAATTTTTCATTAATTTTTTATTAACTTTTTTATTATATTCTAGTGAGGTAATTTAATGGAATTAAAAGGAGAAAATTTAAGCTTCAAATATGATTCTAGTAAAAGATGGATTTTAAAGGATTTAAACATAAATATAAAGAGTGGTGAGATTAAAGGTTTGGTTGGAGATAGTGGTAGTGGGAAATCTACTCTTTCAAAAATTTTAGCAGGGTATATTGATAATAAAAACTTTGAAGGTAAAGTTGAAATTAATGGTTTAAATATTTCAAAAAATGAATATAATCCTGTACAATTAATTTTCCAACATCCTGAACAAACAATGAATCCAAAATGGAAAATGAAGGATATTTTATATGAATCTTGGAATGTGGACGAGGACATTATAGAAAAATTTGGAATACAGAAATCTTGGCTTAATAGATGGCCTAATGAACTTTCAGGGGGAGAACTTCAGAGATTTTCAGTTCTTAGAGCTCTTTCTCATAATACTAAGTTTTTAATAGCTGATGAAATGACAACAATGTTGGATGCTGTTACTCAAGTTCAAATTTGGAATCTTGTTATAGATTTAGTAAGAATGAAAAACATAGGAATGTTAGTTGTTAGCCATGATAAGGATCTAATTAAAAAAATATGTGATGAAGTTGTTTATTTAGATGATATAAATAATTTTTAATTTTTTTATATATTCTAAATAACTTTTAAACTTATATATTTTAAATAATTTTCATATATTTTATTTTTTATTATTATTTTTTTATAATTATTACTATTTTTACTTTTTTTATTATTATCATTATTATTTTTATAATTATTACTTTTATTATATTTATTAATATTATTTGGTATTGTTTTAGCTATTTTAGCTATTTTAATTATTTTAATTATTTTAGCTATATAGTTATTTTTATATATTTTTATATATTTTCATTCAATTTTAATTATTTATTATATTTCAGTTCTTTAATTTTTAAATCTCGGAAGTTAATTACTGTATTTATGGTTCAGTTATCCGAATAATTATATATACTATAAAAAACTATATGTAATGTATAATATTTTTTTTGACTTATAATTATAAAGGTTTACATTATAAATATAATTAAATTTATAGGAGATAGAATGATAGTAAAAGATTGGTGTATGTTCTGTGGAGAATGTGCGGGGGTTTGCCCAAGGAATTTAATTGAAGTTAAAGAATCTACTTTAATTTTTGATGAAAACGAATGTAAAGATTGTAGCACTTGTGTTAAGGTTTGTCCTATCACAGCATTAGAAAAAGAATAATATAACAATATATTTACAATTATTGATTGATATTTATTAGGTGGATATAAAATGATTAAAACTGATGTATTAGTAATTGGATCTGGACCTGCAGGATCATCAGCAGCTAAACATGCTACTTTAGGTGGAGCTAAAGTAATAGTTATAGATAAAAAATCTGAGATTGGTGCTCCAAAACGTTGTGCTGAAGGGGTTTCAAAAGCAGGACTTGCAGATTTAGGAATTGAACCTAATGTACGTTGGGTTACTAAAGAACTTGATGGAGTTAGGTTAGTTTCTCCAAATGGTACTAATGTATGGTTAACTTCTGATGAAATTGAGCTTCCAGAAGCAGGTTATATTTTAGAGCGAAAAATATTTGATAAATATATGGCTATGGATGCAGCTAGAGCTGGAGCTGAAATTAAGATAAAAACACTTGCCCATGGAATGAGAAAAGAAGGAGATGCTTATATTGTCACATGTGAGCATATGGGTGAGTTATTTGAGATAAAAGCTAATATAATTATTGCTGCAGATGGACCAGAATCTCGAGTAGCTAGATGGGCAGGACTTAGAACAGCTACTAAGGCAACTAATATGGAGTCAGGAATCCAATTTGAAATGGTTGGAGTAGAAATGGAAAAACAGGATGTTATTGAATTCTACTTTGGAAGTGTTGCTCCTGGTGGTTATGCTTGGATTTTCCCTAAAGGTGATGATATAGCCAATGTAGGACTTGCTGTAATAACTAATGATACTGATAAAACTCCTTATGAGCATTTAAAAGATTTTGTAGCTAATTGTCCAGCTACTCAAAATGCTCAAGCTGTTGAGTTTAATATTGGTGGAGATCCTGTTGGTGGAATGCCAAAAAAAATATATGATGATAATATCCTTGTTTGTGGAGATGCTGCAGGTCAAGTTAATCCTTTAACTGGTGGAGGAATCATTAGTGGTATGAAAGGTGGAATGCATGCAGGTATTGTTGCTGCAAGTGCTATTGCTGATGGTGATTTTTCTGAAAGTCGATTGAAAGAATATGATAAGAATGTTAGGGATGACATTGGTCATGAAATCGATAAATATTTAAAAGTTAAAGATTATGCTCTTTCTTTATCTGATGAAGAACTTGATTCAGTTGCTGATGCTTTTCAAGATATAGAATTTGAAAAAGTAAGTACTACTGAACTTGTTAAAAATCTTATAAAAGTTTCTCCTAAAGCATTATTAAAATTAGGGAAATTATTATAATATTTTTTTATTTTTATTATTACTTTTACTATTATTTTTATTTTTTAAATATAGTTATTTTTCCTACTTTTACTTATTTTTAGATTTATAATTTTTTATATTTTATCTTTATTTTTTTATATTATTCTTTTTATTAGACCTTGGTTTATTTTTAATTTTATGAGTTTTTTTATTTTTATAGGTATTTTTAGTTTCATTTTAGTATTATTTTTAGTATTATTTTTAGGGTTATTTTTAGGGTTATTTTTTAGACTTTAATATAAAAATTATTTGTAATACTATTAAATTAAATATTAATAATTTTTTATTAAAAATAGTTAAATATATATCACAGTATGTATAAATAACATACCAACATTTGTATGATGAATTTAACTTTATAAAAATGAGGTGACATAATGTTAGAACTATACAAAAAAATGGTAAACGAGGCTATAGCTGCTCAAAGAGCAGATGTTAGTACTGTTAAGAAAAATAGGGGTAAAGAATTTAAAGTTAAAGATGCTGCAAGTTATGTTAAGGTAGCCGGAGATATGAAAGCTATTGATGGACAAGCTCAATCAGTAATTGATCTTCATGTAAATTCCGTTAATACACATTTTAATACATTAACTAGTTTGACTGATACTGTTAGACCTGAAGATGACCCATTTGTAGAACACTATCAAACACCAGCTATTCTTGAAATCCTTTGTGAAGAAGATGAAGAATTTAAAAATAGCTTAAAAACTTTCATATCTACTATTGATGATTGTGAATCATTAATAGGAAAAGAAGTAATTAGAAGATATGGTGGATTTTATGGTCCAACTTGTGTAGTTGATTTTGCTCTTATTCCTGGTAGTACTAGTAATGTAGTTAATCAAATATTACTTGAAACTAAAATCCCTGAAGCTCATAAACAAGCTATTTTAGCTGCTAAATCTTGGGGAATGAATACTTCTTATGGTATTGGGGAAGTTTTCTCTAATGAACTTGAATCTGGTACAACAGCTGCTGAAGCTGTCAAAAAAGAAATTGCAATGATTAAGAAAATTTATGAAACACCTATTGATGCACAGGCTGAATTGATGGATGATTCTGGTCATACTTCTTTTGATGTTCGCAAATACATGTCAAAATATAAAAAAGAAATGAGAAACACTACTATTGCTGCTGTTGAGGACGGTGTTCATTATGGAAATATTGTCACTGTTCCAGCTTATTGTGTAGGTGATATTTCTCATCATATAGCTCAATCAACTTATAATATGTGTAAAGATGATATGATTATGGGTATTATTGAAGCTACAACTGATGTAATTGATAATACTTTAAATGCGAATCTTAATAATTATAAATCTGAATTTGATGTTTTATCTTTAGCTACTGGCTCTTCTGCAGCAGCTGTAGAATATATCCTTGAATTAGATGGATTTAATGCTCCGATGATTGTTGATCTTCTAACCAAACGTTTCCATAACTTTGTACAGCAATACCCAGATAGGGGTGCTGCTGCAGAACTTCATAATTGTGATTTTATGGATATGATATACAGAGGATGGGGATATACTGATAAAGCAAGGAGAATGAGAAGTAGTGAAGATGAAGATTTAACTCCTATTGTAAATGGTTTTGAAGTTGATCTTGATCCAGTTAGAACTAATGATATTGTTATGAATCCACAGAGATATACATATCCTGCATGTGCAATTTCTGTTAGATTTTCATCTCTTATGAGATTAGCTGATTATCCTTGTCTTTTAACTAGTGAGCCTGTAACAGCTACTTTAATGACTAATATTATAGCTCTTCATAAAGATAATCCTGCAGCTCCTGTAAGAGGTTGTAAAAATTGTGCTTCAGCAGCTCTTGTAGACTTTAGACATCATTATTGTCAATGGAAAGAAGCTGTATAATATTTGTATAATATTATAGCTTTTTAAAATGTTTAATATCGTTGATTTAGGGTATTAGAAGAAATATTGTAATTTATTATTTAATAATTTATTATTTAATAATCTATTATTTAAATTGTAATTTATTATCTAAATTATAATTTATTATTTATATTTTTTCTATATTAGCTCATATTTTTTCAGGTGGTTTTATGACCTGTGGAATTGAAAAAAAAGTCTTAGCTGAGCTTATTGGAACATTTTTATTAGTATTTTTTGGAACAGGTTCGGCTGTTGTTACTCTACTTATTACAGATACTTTTGATCCAGGTAATGTTGGTATTGGTGTTCTTGGAGGCCTTGGAGATTGGATAGCAATTGGGTTGGTTTTTGGACTTACTGTAATGGCTTGTATTTATTTATTTGGTAAAATATCTGGTGCACATTTAAATCCTGCGGTTACTATTGGCCTTTTGGTTACAAAAAATATATCTTTAAAAGATTCTTGTTATTATTTTGTTGGTCAATTTATTGGAGCAATACTTGGAAGTTTAGCTCTTTTGGCTATTTTAGGTATGCAATCTGTGACAATTGGTGGTTTAGGTGCAACTGCTCCAGGTTTAGGGGTTAGCTACTCTCAAGCATTTTTTGCTGAATTTATAGGTACATTTTTCTTAATGCTTGTAATTATGGGTGTAGCTGTTGATAAAAAAGCAGATCCTGGCTTTGCAGGAATATCAATTGGTTTTACTGTTGCAGCAGTTATTACAGTTTTAGGGGCATTTACAGGTGCTTCAATTAACCCTGCTCGTACTTTTGGACCCTATCTAGTTGATCTATTGGCTGGTGGAGCAAATCTTTGGATGTTTTATCCAATTTATTTAATTGGTCCTATTTTAGGAGCAATTGTAGCAGCTTTAGTTTATTCCTATATTGCTAAGGGTACTGATGTGTGTGAATTACCACAACCATTTCAAGAATAATCTTAAATAGTTATTTTAGCTATTATTTATTTGCTATTTTAACTATTTTTTTAATTTTAATATTAATTTTAATATTAATATTTATAGATTTTAATTTTTGAATGTTTTTCTGATTTTTTCTTTTTTATAGATATATAATTCTTTTTTAAACAAATTTTTGAAAATATTGTGAAAAATTATTTATAAAAAATTATTTATAATTATATAATATTTATTTTACAATTAGATTGTTATTAAAAAATATTATCTATTGAATAAATAAATTTTATCAAAACAAGGATATATTATAGATTATAATTTAAATATAATGATTAATAATATTTTAAATAACAATGAATTAGATATATCTCTAAATTAATAAGATTTTTGGTGTTTAAATAATGATTTTAGTTACTGGTGGTGCTGGATACATAGGTTCTCACGTTAATAAAGAGCTTCATAAAGAAGGCTTTGATACAGTTGTTTTAGACAATTTAATCAACGGTCATAGCTATGCTGTTAAATGGGGAGATTTTCAGAAGGGAGAATTGTCTGATATTGAGTTTATTAGGTCTGTGTTTAATAAATTTGATATTGAAGGAATAATGCATTTTGCAGCTTTTACATCAGTAGGTGATTCTGTTAAATATCCTGCTAAATATTTTAAAAATAATTATAAAAATACTTTAAATCTTTTGAAGGTTATGGGAGAAAATAATGTGAATAAGTTTATATTTTCTTCAACTGCTGCTGTATATGGTATTCCCAAGAATATTCCAATTAAAGAAGAACATGAATTAAATCCAATCAATCCTTATGGAAAGTCTAAGTTGATGGTTGAACTTGCATTAGAAAAAGAGTCAAAATCTAGTTCTAATGATTTTAAGTATTCTGCTCTCAGGTATTTTAATGCTTCTGGTGCAGATCCTGAATGTGAAATTGGTGAAGATCATAATCCCGAAACTCATCTTATTCCTCTTGTTTTAGACGTAGCTTTAGGCAAAAGAGATAAAATTAATATATTTGGGAATGATTATAATACTCCTGATGGAACCTGTATTAGGGATTATATTCATGTAAATGACCTTGCACAGGCTCATATAAAAGCATTTAAGAGCCTTGATAATGAGAATTCTATAGAAAAAGTTTATAATCTTGGTAATGGAAATGGGTTTTCTGTTAAGGAGGTTATTGATGTATGTGAAAAAGTCACAGGATTTGAAATTAAAAAAGAAGTGGTTGATAGAAGAGAAGGAGACCCAGATATATTAATAGCTGATTCTAAAAAAGCTTTTGATGTTTTAGGTTGGACTCCTAAATTTTCAGACTTAGAAAAAATAGTTGAAACCTCTTGGAACTGGCATAAAAATAGAGATTAATATATGTATCTTAGTTTTAGTTCTATTATGGTTCCATTTTGAATTTTTAATATTATTTTTATCTTTAATCTTAGCTTTAATTTTAGTTTTTAGTTTTATTTTAGTTTCATTTTATTTTTATTACTTTTAGTTTTTTTGTATTAGTAATTCAATCTTGATTTTTTTATCTTTTAAGCATTAGATCCATAACACTATATTTCTTTTTTTGATTTTGATTGGAATTTCCCATTAGTGGGGGCATAGATGATTTTAAGAAGTCTTTGTTAGCTCTATCACTCACTTCTTTAAATATCATTTTATATGCTATGCATTGGGGGTCTACTGATTTAGCTGTTCCAGTAGCTACAATTCCATTATAAGGACAACCTCCTCTACAAAACTTTATATATGTACAGTCTGCACAATCTTCATCTACAAAGCTTTTAAATTCTTCAAGTTTTTTCCAAGCTTTGCTTTTGGTTAAATCTTCCATACTAGGATTATCTGAAACATTTCCCATTACCCATTCCTCCATACCATTAAAACGATAGCATGGATAAATGTTTCCATCATGCCCAATAGCTAGAGTATCTCCCATACAGTCTGCAAATGTACAGAGAGTTCCTCTTCTCATAAATGAACTTTTACATATATGGTCAAAGTCTTTTATTTCAATCTTATCAAGATCATTTAAGTATCTATCAAGAAGACTGATTAATAATTTTCCATGGTCTTCTTGTGATAATGCCCAAGGATCTGCATTATTTCCTCTCATTGATGGTAATGCTGCGTGGAGTTTAATATTATAACCATTTTCTAAAAAGAAATTATAAACTTCTTTTTCATAATCTTTAGAATATGAGGTAAATGTACATATAAAGCTTACTCTGACTCCATTGTCAGTAGCTATTTTATATCCTTTCATAGTTTTATCAAAATATCCTTTTCCACGTTGATGGTCATTAATTTCTAGGGGTCCATCAATACTAGTACTAATAGCTACATTGTATTCAGCAAATAGTTTAGCTAATTTTTCGTCTATTAACCATAGGTTACTTTGAAGTGAAAAACCAGCTTCTTTATGAGTTGTAGCATTTTTGAGCATTGGTAAAGCTTTTTTGTAAAAATCATAACCTACAAGTAATGGTTCTCCTCCATGGAATGTGAAATGGACGTAATCATCTCTAAAACCATCCAACCAATTTACAATCTGCTCTATTACCTCAATTTCCATCATTCCAGAGTCTTTTTTAGATCCCCAACAGTATTCACAGTTTGATGGACAATCAAGAGTTGGTATAATCATTACATGGAAAGTCATATTTTTACTGTCCTTGTTTGCACTGTCCTGTTTTATTTAACTCTTTAGGATTTATTTATTCTTTTTCGTCTTCTTTTGTTTCAAAGACATATCCACATTTATCACAGACTATACATTTCATTTCTGCATGAGCTTTATGTTCATCTAAAAACTTTCTTTCAACAGTTTTGTCTTTTGAACCACATTTTGGACATTCTGCTAATAATTGTTCTAATTTCATGTTATTATTTTTGTACTTATATTTTAAATAAATTTTTCTAATTTTTTAACTATATATTTTATTTATAATATTTTTATTTATAATTTTTATCTATAATTTTTATTTATAATTTTTATTTTAATATTGTTTATTTAATAGAATTAAAACTATCAATAAGTTTTTTTAAGTTTTTTGATATAGTGATTATTATTTTGATTAATCAGTTATTTTTAACTTATATTTTATTTTTTTAAATAATATTACAATTTATTAGAACATAAAATAGGTTATATTTAAATAATATAAATTATAGATTATCTTTTTTATAATTATTAATAATGATAAATATTAATTATTTTAATATTCATCATACTATATTTCTGAAATGATATATTATAGTTATATTAATCTATCTAGAATTAATCTATCCAGAATTAATCTATCCAGAATTAATCTATCAAAATTATATTTTGAAATATTAATTATAAAAATTCAATTTAAATAAAATTGAAAGCTAATTTAAGTAAATAAAGGTATTTATATGAGTTCAAGATTAAAAGAATCAAATTATATAGAATTTGAGAAAAAAATTCAAGATAATTCGTCTAAAGGTAATCTGTCTAAGAATAAATATGTTGTAATCATAACCGCACTCTCTTATTTTTTGTGTGGTTTTTCAGTATCAGTAATATCAGTTGCATTACCAACTATGGCTCGAGACTTTGCAGTTAGCGCTGTTGCTCAAAATTGGATAGCTATGGTATTTTTCCTATCTATAGCTGTTTTTTCACTACCTTTTGGAAAAATATCAGCAAAATTTGGATTAAAAAAGACTTTCTATATAGGATTAATACTTCTTATAATAGGGTCTTTTGGAGTTTCTATTTCAAATTCTTCCGATATTTTAATAGTTTTTAGAGCTTTACAAGGTTTAAGCGTTGCAATTTTGAATGTTTCAACCTTAGCTATTGTAACTGAATCTTTACCATTAAATGAAAGAGGTAAAGGAATTGGAATCATTACTTCTATTGCATATGTTGGACTTATTGCAGCTAATGTTATTGGTGGATTTTTAACCAATAGTTTTGGGTGGAGAAGTGTTTTTTTATTTGTTATACCATTTTTAATATTAACTATTTTAATTACTTACTTTAAAGTTCCAAATGAATGGGTTTTAATGAAGGATGATAAGTTTGACTATGTTGGAGCTTTAATTTTTGGATTAGCTATTTCACTTTTAACCTATGGTTTTACAATAATGCATACTTTACAGGGAGTAGGTTTACTAATATTATCAATATTATTGTTTCTGATTTTTGGAAAATGGCAGCTAAATATAAAGTTTCCACTATTTCCAGTTAAAATTTTGAAAAATAAAAAATTTACTTATTCAAGTATTGCTGCACTATTATGTTCTTTCTCAACATTTGTTGTTATTTATATTGTTGATTATCATTTACAATACATAAATAATGTTGATCCTCAAACCACTGGATTAATTTTAATGTTAGCTCCAATTTCAATGGCGATATCTACATTTTTCGCTGGAAGATTTTCTGATAGATTTAATCCTCAATTTATTGCAAGTTTTGGTTTAGGTATAGTTTTTATAGCTTTAATAATCCTTACTCTTTTAAATGAAACTACTCCTTTATCGGTTGTTATTTTAACTATTATTCTTGAAGGTATTGGTTATGGAATATTTATATCTCCAAATACAAATATTGTTGTAAGTTCTCTTCCAGATAAATTAGCCTCAATTGCATCAGCTACTGTTTCAACAACAAGAGTTATAGGAGAAACTTTAAGTTTAGGGATTTTGACTGTTATTTTTGCAGTTATAATGGGATCTCTTCAGATAATTCCTAAATATTATCCTTTGCTAATTGAAAGTTCACAAATTGTTTCTATTTTACTAGCTTTTGGTTGTTTGATAGGTATTATTTTTTCTTTGATTGGGGTAAAGAATTTGAAGTTTTAAATATTTAATTATTTTAGTCAGTTTATATATTTTATTTATTTTTATTTATTTTATTTATTTTTAGTTATTTTAATAGTGTTATTTTATTAAATACTTCTAATTCATCTTAATTTATTTATCTATTTTAATTATTTTCATGATAATGGTAAAATTTATATATAATTATATTCAACATTATAATAGTGAGCGTTCATTTCATATTGAATTTAATTAATCTTTAATGTTTTGATATATCTATATATTTATATATTTTTTACAATAATTGTATAGTGAATGTTCATTATATATTTAGCAATATTTAGAATAACATTATTTAGAATAATATTATTATTTGGAATAATATTTAAAATATTATTTAGAATATTATTTAGAATATTATTTGGATTATTATTTGGAATATTGTTAATTTAGTAAATATCTAGGTATATCTGGAATAGTAAATATCTGTAAAATGATTTACTAATTTTTAATATTGTTAATATTAAAGAATAGATTTTAAAAGAAGTGTTAAAATGAACAGAAAGTTATTTAATGAAAGTTTTATTAATAAAGCTCTGATATTTTCATTGATATTTTTTTTATTGATTATATCAATAGCAACTGTTTCAGCTGCATCTGAAATTTATGTGAGTCCTGATGGTAAGGATTCAAATATTGGAACTAATTCTTCACCAAAACTCACGATTAAAAATGCAGTTAATGTTGCTACAAGTGGAGATAATATAAAATTGAAAAATGGAACATATAATCTCTCTGGTGATTATAATATAGTTTTATCTAAGAATTTAACTTTCATTGGTGAAAATGCGATAATTGATGCACAAAGAAAAAGTAATATGTTTAAAATACAACCTGGTGCTAATGTAACATTTATTAATATTACTTTTATCAATGGTTTAGATTATCAGGGAGGAGCCATATCAAACAAAGGTTTTTTAACGGTTAAAAATTGCGTATTTAAAAATAATACTGCAAATACTGCAAGTGGTGGTGGTGCAATCCACAGTAATGGTACTTTTTTAGTTGAAAATTCCACGTTTATTAATAATTATGCTGGATATAGTGGAGGGGCGATATATAATGATGGAAGTGATAATTCGATTATTAAAGATTCAAACTTCATAAATAACAGTGCATATCAACATGGAGGGGCAATGGATAATGTTTATGGATCTAATATTACAATAATCAACTCCTCGTTTATAAATAATTCTGTTGTTGTTAGTGGTGGAGGTGCATTATACCTTCATGATTTTGATGGTGATGATATATTTATAATAATAAACTCTACTTTTGTAAACAACACAGCTAAAAGAGATGGAGGAGCAATTTATAATTTAGGTAATAATACTATTATTGAAGGATCAGAATTCATTAATAACACTGCAGAACAAAGAGGAGGGGCAATTTATAATCAAAATACTAATACTACCATTAATAATTCGACTTTTATAAATAACACATTAATTAATTCACCTAATTACTATGGTGGTTCAATCTATAATAGTGGATTAAACTTAAAAATAAATGGATCTAAATTTATATCTAATTCTATGTTTGATAATTTAATAGCTATTTATACAACACAGCCTTCATTCAATATTACTAACAATGATTTTAGTTATAATGAAATTATTTTAGGATTAGGCTTTGATAATTCAAACATTGATTTTAATAAACAATGGATAAATAATAGCTATAAAAATAATGAAATAATAATGGTTATTGAAGGAAATAGAAATAATTTTAACAATGGTTTATTCATAGGAGATAGTTCTAGTAGTAGTGTTAATAGTATTAATAATAGTGCAGCTATAGTAATCACTGGAAAATGGAATAATTTGACTAATATTAATATATCTAATTTTACTGTTGCAGGAATAGCTTTTCATCAAAATTCTTCATATAATACTTTTAAAAATGGTAATATTGAAAATATAAGAGATAATATTTCTAATTTTGGTATTGGTATACAAATTTTTGGTAGTGGAAATAATGTCACAGGTTCTAATATTATCAATAATGATATTGGATTCTTTGGTTATACTGATTCTAGTGTTTCAAATGCTATAAATTATAATCGAATACTGAATAATACTAATGGATCTTATAATTGGGGTAACTGGCTTGATTTAAATTATAATTGGTGGGGTCAAAATAATATTTCTGGTCAATTAAATGATTTTGGGAATAACACTGATTTAAAATATTGGTATGTGCTTCAGTTATCTTCTCTTGATTTTGAAACAATTGTCAATGCAAGTAAATCTTATCCTCATGGAACTCATGTTATTATGGGATATAATTTTACACTTAATGATAATTCTGTAACAAACAATCCAAACTTACTTCCATTATTTAATGTTACTGTTGAATTAATTAATCAAACTGGAGGTAGTTCTGTTATTTACTCTCAAAGTAGAGATATTAGGAATTCTTCTTATTCTTCTAGTCCAATAATTGTTTATAATAATGAAACAATTTATATGATTTATGCTAACTCTGATAATGAAAATGTTACTTTGAGAATTGATGGTATTCCTTCTGTTAATATAACTATAAATAAAACTGCAAATGTAACTACTCCTAATATTGGGGATAATGTTACTTATACTATAACTGTCAAAAATAATGGTCCAGACAATGCTACTGGAGTTTTTGTAAGTGACATATTAGATCCAAGATTAATATTTATCTCTTCTGATGGTAATTATACTAGTTCTACAGGTATATGGAATATTGGAACATTAATTACTAATCAAACTGCAATCTTAACTATTAATGTTACAATTAATGGTACTGGTTTTATTCCAAATTATGTTTCTGTTAATTCAACTGAGAACAATACAAATCCTAATACAACTGTAAGTTATAATATAACTGTAATTCCTTATTCTGACTTAATATTAACTAAAACTGCAAATGTTACATCTGCTAAAATTGGAGATTATATTGAATACAGGATCACTGTTAAAAATAATGGTCCTAGTGAAGCAAATCTTGTAAAAGTTTATGATTGGCTTGATCATAGGCTAATATTTATTAGTTCTTCAACTGATAAGGGTAGTTATGATAATAATACTGGTATTTGGGATATTGGTAATATTTCATCTGATGAAACTGCAAATTTAACTATTATTGTTCAAGCTAATGCTTTAGGGGTTGTTCCAAATGTTGCAAATGTTACTGCCAATACTTCAATAGTTCCTCATCCTAATATAACATTAAATGTCACTATATATCCTGTTGTAAATATAACTATTAATAAAACTGTAAATATCACAGTAGTTAATGATGGTAGCTATGTTCAATATATAATTACAGTTATAAATTATGGGCCTGATAATGCAACCGAAGTAGTTGTATATGATTTGTTAGATGAAAGATTGAGATTTATATCAAGTAGTGATGACAGTAACTATAATTATATTACAGGTATTTGGAATATTGGTAATCTAACTTCAGGAGAAACTCGTAGCTTGATAATTGATGTTATGGTAAATGGTTTAGGTAATATTACAAATTTTGCTAATGTCACATCTAAAGAGAACAATACTAATCCTAAAACTAACGATAGTGTAGATATCTTTTCAAATCCAACTGTCAATGTAACTGTAAATAAAACTGTAAGTCATGATACTGCAAATACTGGTGATGGGCTTGTATATAACCTTGTTGTTACCAACAATGGCCCAAGTAATGCCACAAATGTTTATGTATTTGATAAGTTAGATCCAAGGTTAATTTTTGTTGAAGCTGATGGAGATGGGGTATATGATGAGAATGCTGGAATTTGGTATGTGGAAAATCTAAATTCTGGAGAATCTGCAACATTAACTATAATCGTTATTGTAAATGGTACAGGGAATATTATTAACAAAGCTAATGTAACTACATTTGAAAATAACACTCCTCCAGATACAAATGTTAATGTAACAACTGAAGTAGATCCATTTGTTAACATAACTATTAATAAAAGTGTAAATGTCACTAAAGTTAAAAATGGTGAGTATATTACATATATTATTACAGTTATAAATCATGGGCCTGATAATGCAACAAATGTTTTAGTACTTGATAAATTAAACTCTAAATTAATTTATATATCGGATAATAGTAAAGGTAAATATAATCCTATCACTGGTTTATGGAATATTGGTGATTTAGCTGATGGAGAAGTTAAATCTTTAATTATTAATGCAAAAGTTAATGGTGTTGGAAATATTTCAAACTTTGCAAGTGTTAATTCAACAGAAAATAATGTTAATCCTAAACCTAAAACCAATATATCCATTATATCTAAAGCAACTTTTGATGTTTCTATTAGTATTACTGTTCACCCTTCTATAGTTAAGATTTGTAAAAAAGTCTACTACACTATTAAAGTGTCTAATGATGATGTAAATAAAGTCACTGGAACTAAAACAAAAATAAATATTCCTAAAAATCTTGACCTTCTTGATTACAAGGCATTTAAAGGAAGTTACAATCCAAAAACTGGAATTTGGAATATTGGTTCATTAGAGTCTGGGGAATCTGTTGTTTTGAAAATCGTTGCTAAAACTATGGAAAAAGGATATGTTGATTTTCCAGTATTTGTTAAAATCAATCAAGCTGAAACTAATTTGTCTAATAATAAAGCTGATGTTGAAATATTAGTATTAGAGAATAATAAAACAAAAAATAATACATATAATAAAAAACAAAGTACTGATAAAAAATCGAATATTGGTTATATTAAAATGAAAAATACAGGTGTTCCAGTGGCTATTCTTTTCATATTAGCTGTCTTTTATTTATTTGTTAATAGGAGAATAGAATAACTTAGTATTTAGTATTTTTTATCTTTTATTTGTTCCATTACCTTTTTTTATTTTTTATTTATTTTTATTAATTTTTTAATTTTTTTTGAAATTCTTTTTGATTTTGTTTTATAAAAATTTATATACTTTATGTAATATAATTTATATTCAATTAATTTAATTCAATTTACTTTTTATTCAATTTGTATTAGATGTTTTATATAAGATATAATTTATATTATGTAATTTTTTAGAAATTTAGGTAGATTTTATGGAGATTGTAATAGGGCTTCCTAAGGGAAGTTTAAATAATGTAAATAGAGGAAACACCTATCAACTTTTTAAAGATGCTGGGTATGAAGTTCGTGGATATGAACCTGGAAACGAGTCTTATGAAATTAATATTGCTAATGATGATGAAATTAAGGCATTTTTAACTCGTCCTCAAAGTACTCCTGTTGAACTCAATAGAGGAATGGTTGATATTGCTATTGTTGGTGAAGACTGGGTTAAAGAAGAGTCTGTTTCTCATGAAGGAGGGATAACAAAAATTGGTGACCTTGATTATGGCCAAACTCGTCTTATAGTAGCTGTTCCAGTTGATTCTCCTTATTTCTCTTTAAGTGAGTTTTTTAGACTTAATAAAGATCGTAAAACTCCTATTCTCTGTTTTACAGAGTATCCGAACCTTACTCGTAAGCATATTATGGAAAATGATGGGTATAAAGAAGTTTTTGGAGATTCTATTCCTCTTGTTCAGGTTAGAGGTTTAGTTGATGGTGAAAATGATATGGTTCAAATAATTAACTCTGATGGTGCTACTGAAGTATATATAGCTAAAGGCGCAGATCTTATTGTAGATAATACTCAAACAGGTAGCAGTCTAAAGAAAGCTGGTTTAGTTGAGCTTGAAACTATAATGCATTCCTCTGCTGGTCTTTATGCAGGTGTTAGCTGTGTTGATGAAAAGCTGGAAAAAGCTAAAATGATTTTTGAACAGCTTTATGGTGCAACTACCGCTAGAAAATACTTTGATGTTAAATTTAATGTTAACAATGATATTGCTTTAGTTGTAAGTGATTTTTTAGTGGATAATGGTTATTGTTCTGATGAGCCTACCATTAATTCTGGAAGTAAATTTTCTCAGATTAATGTTTTAATTGAAAAAAATAAGTTTCCAGAAATGCTAAACGGTATAAAAAAATATAATGCTTCTTCTGTTGTTAGAAATGATGTTAAACAATATGTAAAATGAGTCATTAATATAATTTTTTAAATAATAACTTATTATATAAATAATAGCTTAATATTTCATTAATAGATTAATATTTTAGTAATAATTTGTTCATTTAACTAATAGATCAGTTCTTTTAATAATAACTTACTATTTTAATAATAGGATGTATTTTATGAATATTAAAAATAATATAATTTTAGCAATGGATTTAATGGATATTTTAGAAGCTTATGAGGTTGTTGAGGAAATTTCAGATTATATTAACACAATTAAAATTGGTTATCCATTAACGTTAGCTGAAGGACTTAAATCTATAGGTATATTTAAGGATAATTTTGATTTCAATGTTATTTGTGATTATAAGGTAGCTGATATTCCTGAAACTAATTCTAAAATAGCTGATTTAACTTTTAATGCTGGTGCTGATGCTATTATAACTCATGGTTTTGTTGGAGAGGATAGTGTTAAAGCTTGTTTAGATGTTGCCTCTAATTATAATGGTGATGTTTTTCTTTTAACAGAAATGTCTCATCCTGGGGCTCAGATGTTTCTTCAAGGAGTTGCTGATGATATCGCTAAAATGGGCCTTGAAATGGGGATTAAAAATTATGTAGCTCCGTCAACAAGACTTAATAGGCTTTCTGAAATTAGAAATATTGTTGGAAAAGATTCTTTTATCATATCTCCCGGTGTTGGTACTCAAGGTGGAGATCCTAAGGATACTTTGAAATATGCTGATGCTTTAATTATTGGAAGATCTATTTATGCTTCAAACAATCCTAAGGAAGCTATTGAAAGTATTTTAAATTCTTTAAAATAGTTATATTTTTTTAAACCATTAAAATTACTATATTTATTTTTTATTAATAAAATAATCACGATTTTTCAATATTATTTTCAATATTATTTTTAGTATTATTTTTAGTATCAACTTTAATATTAATTCTAATATTATTTTTAATATTAGCTTTATTTTTAATTTTAATATTAATTTTAATTTTTTAATTTTATTTATTATTATAATTTAGCATAATTTTATTTATTGGAATTTTTATTAGACTAATTTTATTTGTATAACTTTTATTATATAGTATTCATGTATTCATCTACTATTAATATTTATTAATACTATTTTTATTTTATTATATACTTTATTTCTTTATTTTTTCTTAATTTTACATCTTTTTCAATAACATTAAGCATATTTTTCCATTTGATTTAAATTAATTAAATTTGGCTTTAAAAAATCAAAACATTTAAATAATATATTAATAAATTATTATTATCAAATAAACTTTATTAGTATTAAAGTTTGTTTTATATTGTATGATGTATTTAAATTTAATGTTATTTCTATCATTAAAAAGATCTAATATTTTAATTCGATATTTGTGATTATCAATGTTTTTCATTAAATTTAACTATAAAATTTTTTGCTTAATAAAAATAATATGGAGAGATATTTTATGCACATTATGGAAGGATTTTTACCACCACTTTGGTGTCTTTTCTGGTATATACTTTCAATTCCTGTAATTGCTTATGGTATTATAAGAATCAAAAAAGTAACTGAGGAAACACCAGAATCTAAGTCATTGTTGGCAGTTAGTGGTGCTTTTATGTTTGTACTTTCGTCATTGAAAATACCTTCTGTTACTGGTAGTTGTTCACATCCTACTGGTAATGGTTTAGGAGCAGCTATATTTGGACCTGCTGTAGCTGCAGTTCTTGCAACAATTGTATTACTATTTCAGGCAATACTTTTAGCTCATGGTGGTTTAACTACTCTTGGAGCAAATGTATTTTCTATGGGTATTATTGGACCTTTAGTAGCTTGGGGAGTTTATAAAGGATTTACAAAATCAGGAATTTCTGCTGCTATAGCTATATTCTTTGCAGCATTCCTTGGAGATCTTTTTACCTATGTTACAACTTCATTCCAATTAGCAATGGCTTTCCCAGAACCTACTTTTCAAGCAGCTCTTACTACATTTTTAGGAATTTTCGCTATAACTCAAATTCCATTAGCTATTGCTGAAGGATTGTTAACTGTTGTTATTTGGGATCAATTGACTAAATATAAACCAAGATTACTTGAAAAATTAAATGCTTTAAAAATTAGTTCTTCTTCTAAAAAATCTTCAGAAGTTTCAGGAGATAGCTAAGTTGATGGTGATGTTGATATTATGAGTACTAGAAATAGAGATATAATTTTATTAATTCTTGTAGCTATTATTGCTATAGCTCCAATGGTAATGTATTCTGGGCTTGGAGAAGATCAAGGTTACTTTGGTGGTGCTGATGGTGCTGCTGGTGAAGCTATTGAGGAACTTGGTTATGAACCATGGTTTTCTTCTTTTTGGGAACCTCCAAGTGGTGAAATAGAAAGTTTACTCTTTGCACTTCAAGCTGCAATTGGTGCAATAATCATTGGTTATTTCATTGGTTATTGGAGAGGAGCTTCTAAAAATAAAAAAGAATAAACATAGAAATACGCATATATAATGTGATATTTGGATTTTTTAATATAGGGATTGTTTAAATTGGAAATTGATTATATTGCTCATACGAATAATTTAAGGGATGTTAAAAGTACTTATAAGCTTGTAATATCCATTTCTTTAATGATATTTGCTTTAATAGTCAATTTACCAATTGTTTCTCTTTTTATAACCTTTTTAATTGGAATTTCTCTTCTTACAATAGCTAAAATCCCATTTAAATTTTATATTAAGTTCATGTCTATTCCATTTGGATTTGCTTTGATAACTTGTATTTTCATGGCATTTTTCTTTGGTAGTGGAACTGTAATTTTTAATACTGGCATCTTAGGTATTGTTGTTCGAGAAGATGCTTTATCACTTGCAATAACTACTTTTTGTAGGACTTTAGCGTGTTTCTCTGCTCTTGGATTTTTGTCTTTAACTACTCCAATTGCTCTGATATTAAATGATTTAAGTAAAATTAAAATTCCTAAAATTTTTATTGAAATAGCTTTATTAATGTATACTTCTATTTTTGTCTTTTTAGATCAGATTAAAATAATGACAAATGCTCAAAAAACAAGAATGGGGTATAATGGGTTTAAAAATTCTTATAGGTCTTTAGGTCTTTTAATATCTAATTTGTTTTTTAGATCTCTTGATAAAGGTGAGAAATTACAATATGCATTAGATTCTAGAGGTTATAATGGTGAATTACCTAAGTATGATCCTTAAATAATTGATCTCTTATTAATAATTAATATTCTGTTTACTTTTAATTTTTCAATGTGATAATACTTTTTAATAGAATAATAGTAATACTAGTTTATAAGTAAATTCAAAAAAAGTAATACTAATAAGTAATAACAGTAAATATACTAATAAATAATTCTTTTATAATCATAGGTAACTTTTATAAAATAATTTCTATAAGATAATTTTTATAAAGCAATTTTTTATGTAATTTTTATAAATTAAAAATTTTGGTGAAAATTTGAATTTTAAAAACTATTGGGTTTTTTTAGGCTTAATAGCTGGTTTATTATTTGGTATTGCAACACCATTTAGCAAACTTTTATTGGCGGATTTAAATTCATTTCAATTATCTGGACTTTTATATTTAGGATCAGGAATTGTGATCATTCCTAGTATAATTAAGAATTTTAATAATTTTTATAAAGCTAAGGATGTAGTTAAAGATGAAAATACTTCTAAAAAATCTTTTTTAGAGGTTAAATTTGATAAGAACTTTATAAAAATTTTACTTATAATTCTTTTTGGTGGAATATTAGGTCCTTTATTTTTAATGATAGGTCTTTCTCATAATAGTGCAAGTTCAACTGCTGTATGGTTAAATATGGAGCTTGTAGCTACAGCCATTTTAGGATTAATATTTTTTAAGGACAATTTAGATAAATTTGCTTCAATCGGTTTATTACTCACATTTATCGCTGGTTTAATAGTATCTTGGGGAAATGGATTTGGTGATATATTTTCTATAATTTTCATCATTTTGGCTTGTTTTTCATGGGGATTGGATAATCAGCTTACCTCTATAGTTGATGGATATTCTCCAGAGTTTATCACTTTTGTTAAAGGTATTTTTGGAGGTGGAGTTAATTTAACCATTGGAATGATTATAGCTTCTCAAATGATTTCATTAAACTTAATATTTTATGGAATAATATTAGGATTAGTGTCTTATGGTTTAAGTATTGTATTTTTCGTTAGTTCTGCACAAAATCTTGGAGCTACTAGAAGTCAAATTTTGTTTGCCACTGCTCCATTTTGGGGAATAATGTTTTCTATATTTATTGGTGAACCACTAACATTTAATTTGATTATAGCTATTATATTATTGATTGTTGCAGTATTAATCACTAATAATATTGTTCATAATCATAAACATTATCATAATAAAGTTGAACATGTTCATCTTCATTCTCATGATGATGGGCATCATGTTCATAAACATGATTCTAATGACTTTGAAATTTATAATAAAGATAAAGATAAAAATAAAAAACATACTCATACTCATGTACACAATGAAAAATATCATGAACATAATCATTTTCCAGATTTACATCATAAACATGATCATTAGAATTCAGTTTTATAGATTAATTTTTAGATTTACTATAAATCAATCTTAAGTTTACTATAAATTAATCTTAAATTTATTATAAATCAACTTTTAGATTATATAGATTAATGTTTTAAATAATTAATATAAATTAAGTATTTATATTTAGATTAAGTAATATATTTGGATTAATAATTACATTTAGATTAATAAATATATGTATATTAAATAATTATATTTGAATTAAGTAAACATATTTAAATTAAGTAACTATATTTTGATTAAGTAATTATATTTGAATTAAGTAAACATATTTAAATTAAGTAATTATATTTTGATTAAATAATTATATATGGAGATAAAACATATTTTATAAATAGTAACAGGAAATAGTAATAGGTGGGACTATGAGTATTATAGAAGCTAAGAATATTACTTACTTATATTCTGATGGCACTAAAGCATTAGATAATATTAATTTCAATGTAGAAAAAGGTCAGATTGTTTCATTACTTGGTAAAAATGGTGCAGGAAAATCTACCCTTTTCCTCCATTTTAATGGAATATTTGAACCAGAAAATGGTGAAATACTTATTGATGGTGAAAAATTAGAATATAATAAAAAAGGGCTACTTAAAGCTAGACAAAAAGTAGGGATAGTCTTCCAGAATCCTGATGATCAGCTTTTTGCACCAACTGTTGAAGAAGATGTTGCATTTGGCCCACTTAACATTGGTCTTTCTCAAGAAGAAACAAAAAAACGTGTTACTGATTCTCTTAAACGTGTGGGAATGGAAGGATATGAAAAAAAACCCCCGCATCATCTGAGTGGTGGTCAAAAGAAGAAAGTAGCTATTGCAGGAATTTTAGCTATGAATCCTGAAATAATGGTTTTAGATGAACCAACTTCTGGTTTAGACCCTAAAGGTGCTTCTAAGATGCTCAAATTATTGTATGAGCTTAATAGCCATGGTATGACTATTATTATATCTACTCATGATGTTGACTTGGTTCCTCTTTATTCTGACAAAGTTAATGTTATAAAAAATGGGAGTATTATCAAAGAAGGCACTCCTCATGAAGTTTTTGATGATATTGATCTGATTCGTGATGCTGATTTAAGATTGCCTAGAGTAGCTCATCTTTTAGAAGTTTTAGAAAAAGAAGATAATGTTAAAATCTCTGATTCTTATCCTTTAACTATTGGAGAAGCTCGTAAAGATTTATTGAAATATATTGATAAGAGAAAATTTAGTAAAGATAAGTCTAATATTTAATAATATATAAAATTTGATGAAAATAATTTTAATAAGTATATAAATATTTTTAATAGATACATAAATAATTTTAATAAACGTATTATTTAATAGAATTTAATAGAGATATTTAAATTCAATAAGAATATTCAATAAGAATATTTAATAAATATATTATTTAATAAAAATAATATAATAATTATAATACTTAATAAGTATGATAAAATATTTAATAATTTATAATTAAATTTATGGTTAGATTTATAATTAAATTTATGATTAGGTGAATTTATGCGAATTGGTGTTTGTGATACTACTTTTGCCCGTTTTGATATGGGTGGAGCAGCTATTGATGAATTAAAATCTAATGCTACTGATTTAAAAATTATTCATAAGACTGTTCCTGGGATTAAAGATCTTCCAGTAGCTTCTAAGAAACTTATTGAGGAAGAAGATTGTGAAATTGTCATGGCTCTTGGAATGCCTGGCCCTATGGAAAAAGATAAAATGTGTGCTCATGAGGCATCTACTGGTCTTATTAGAGCTCAATTGATGACTAACACTCACATTTTAGAAGTTTTTGTTCATGAGGATGAAGAGGAAAAAGATGATCTTTTAAAAGAATTAGCCGAGAATCGATCTCGTGAACATGCTCGGAACTTACTAAAAATGATATTTACTCCTAAACAAATGCAAAAAGAAGCTGGAATGGGAATGCGTGAAGGAAAAGAAGATGCTGGTCCATTATAATTATCATTAGATTATAAATAGTGTTAAATTATAACCCTCCTTAGATTATAATCAATATTAAATTATATTTATTATTCATTATTACGATCTTCAATATAAATAATAAAAATAATAATTATAGTTATTTCTATCATAACATTTATATAATTTATATAACATATTAAAAAGCAAACACTCAGTATATATAATTTAAAAACAAGGTAATAAAAACAAATTAATTCAATAATATAATTAAAATAATTAGTATTCTAAATATATCATATATTTTATATTTCAGTTATACTATATCTATACTTTATTTATATTTTATTTATATTTTATTCAGATATGGTAATTCAAATATGACAGATAAAAACGAAGTTTCTAGCTTTTCTAATAATCATTTAATTAATAAAGATACTGATGGGATATTTGTTGTTGTTCCTGCTTTCAATGAAGATAAAACTGTTGGTTCAGTTATAGAAGAAATTGTAAAATTAGGATATAAAGTCATTCTTGTTGATGATGGTTCTAGTGACAATACTTATGAAATAGCTAAATCTTCTAAATCTAAATATCCAGATAATATTTTTATATATCAGCATGTTATTAACAGAGGTTTAGGTGCAGCTTTAAAGACAGGTATGACTGGAGCATTAATTCACGGTGCTAAATTTATTGTTACTTTTGATGCTGATGGTCAGCATGCTGTGGAAGATATAGTTAAAGTTTGCAAACCATTAAAAGATGGAAATGCAGAAGTTGTTATTGGATCAAGACCATTTGAAGATATGCCCAATTCTAAAAATTTTGCAAATACAGTTATGAATATCATGACTTATTTGTTTTATAGAACAAAGGTTAAAGATTCTCAATCTGGTCTGAGAGCTTTCAAAGCAGAGGTTATTCCCAAATTAAATTTGTTATCAAGAGGTTATGGTGTGTCTTCAGAGTTTATTAGGGAAATTAGAAGAAATCATCTTAAATTAGTGGAAGTTACAATTACTACTATTTACACTCCTGAAACTCAAGCTAAAGGAACCAATGCAATGGTTGGACTTAAAATTTTATTTAAAATGATAATGGATATATTTAGATGATCAATTTATTATATTTGGATGATCGATTTATTATCTTTGGACCATTAAATTATTATCTTTGGTTGGTTGATTTGTTATTTAGATGATTGGTTTGTTATATTTGGTTGATTAGTTTACATTTGATTGGTAAATTATATTAAAATATTTAAATTAAATTATGCTATTATGCTGTTGTTTTATAAATGGAGTGTGTAATTATTTTTGGAGATATAAGGTTATTTCAGATATTGGTTGTGTTTATAGCTATTTTAGCAATATTATTAGTTTTTAATAGATTTCATAAGAAAAAAACTTCTATTACAACTTTTATTCTTTGGGTAGTATTATGGGTTTTAGTGGCTATATTTGCTATAATACCCGAATCTAGTACATATATAGCTAATCTTATTGGTATTGGAAGAGGTTTAGATTTAATAATTATTTTTGGAATTATTGGTTCTTATTATTTAATATTTAGGATTTATTTAAAGCTTGAAAAAATAGATCAAGATATAACAAAATTAGTAAGAATAATTTCAATAGAAAAAGAACTAAATTATGAATTAGACCAAGATCAAGATGAAAATGAAGATAAAAAATGATTTTATTGATTAATTTTTATTTAATTATTACTTAATCTTTATTTAATTATTATTTCATTCAAATATATTGTTTTTATTAAATTTCTTGCTTCTTTATTAGATATATTGTTTTTTTATTAGATTTGTTGTTTTTAACTTAGTTTTTTATTATTAGATTTCATCTGATTTTTAAACATTATTTTCACTGTTCTTAATATTTTTTAAAATTCTATTTTTGTAATTTTTGTAGTATTATAATAGAAAAAGCTATTAATAATAAAATATATAATATAAATTGATAAAATTTTTATAATGTATTTATAATGTATTTTTATAGTATATTTTTTGATATATTTTCTTAATATATCTAATTTAATATATTTGTTTAATAATTTATTTTTCTACTATTTTTAATAGATTTATAATTATTCTTATAATTATTAATTATTTTAATATCTTGAGAGTATGGTGAATGTATAATGTTATATTTTAGAGGATGTACAGCTCGTGAAAGAGTAAATTCTATTTCTGATTCCACAGAAAAACTTTTAAAATTAGCTGGCATTGATTTTAAAACTTTAAATGATGAAGAATGTTGTGGTTCTGTTCTTCTTAGAACTGGTTTTGTTGTTGATGCTAAAGAACAGATGAAAAAGAATTTACCTAAACTAAAAGATGAAAAAATTGTTGTTTCTTGTGCTGGTTGCTATAAAACATTAAAACAAGATTATAGAGAATATATTGGGGTTGATTTAGATGTTATTCATATTTCACAGTTACTTAATGAAATAATATCTAATAATAATATTAATAATAATACTAATAGTAATATTAATAGTAATAATAATAGTAATAATAATTATAGTAATAATTTTGATTCTTTTATAAATAAAGATATTTCAGTTACATATCATGATCCATGTCATTTAGGTAGGCATAGTGGTGAATTTGATGCTCCGCGAGAAGTTATAAAGAGTTTTTCAAATCTTATTGAGATGGAAAATATTCGTGAGAACTCTTTATGTTGTGGTTCTGGTGGAGGAGTCAAATCTGCTTTTCCAGAAATTTCAAATTTAATAGCTTCTAGAAGAGGTGAAGAAGCGGAAGATACTGGAGCTGAGATTTTAATAACTTCTTGTCCTTTTTGTAAATTAAATTTAAATGAAAATTCTTCTATGGAAGTTTTAGATCTTTCAGAATTTATTTTAGCTTGTATTGAAGGTAATATTGATAAATTGTTAAAAGATAAACATGAAAAATCTAAAGAAGAAGGGAAAAATAAACAAAAAAATGATAAACAAGAAGAGAAAGGTAAAAAAGAGGAAAATAGAAAAGAGGAAAATAAAGAAGATAAAAACAAACAAAAATTGATTGATGAAAAAGTGGAGGGTCTTTAAATGAATGAAAATGAATTAGAATCAATGAGAAATTCATTTAAAACTGTTTATAATAAACGTAAAAATATTTTAAACGATCCTCAAGTTAAAAATCTTCAAGAAAAAGTCATTGATATTAGAAAAGATTCTATTGATAACAATGAGAAGTTAATCGAAACTCTTAAAGAATCTTTCAAAAAAAATGACATTGATTATGCTTTTGCAGACAATGCTGAAGAGGCTAGAAATATTATTTATGATGTTATTAAAAGTGAAATTAATGAAGATTTGAAGGATGATAAATCAAATTATAATATTAATGATAATTTTAATAATTATGATGATTTTAATGATGATGATAGTTTTAATGATGAAAGTTCAATTGTTGTAGCTAAATCTAAATCTAATACTCTTGGAGAAATTGCAGCTTCTAAATTTCTTCAATCAAAAGGTATTGATGTTATTGAAACAGACTTGGGAGATAGGATATTACAATTAAAAGGAAAAGATAATAAACCTACACATCCAACAGGCCCTGCATCCCATTTAAATGTTGAAGAAATTTCAAAAATTGTAAGCAAAGGGTTGGATGTAGATGTTGCTTGTGATCCTAAATCTATTATGGAAGTTGTGAAAAAGGATGTTTTAAATAAAGTATCTGAGGCTGATATTGGATTAAGTGGAGCTAATGCAGTAGCTTGTGAAGATGGATCTTTAGTTTTTGTTCATAATGAAGGTAATATATCTCTTGTTTCTCTCATGAAGACTCATATTATTGTGGTGGGTATAGAAAAGCTTGTTAGGACTATTGAAGACGCTATTTCAATAGCTAAACTTGAAACCATATATGCTACTGGAAGTAAGGTAACTTCTTATATTAATATTGTTTCAGGACCTTCAAAAACTGCTGATATTGAGAAAAAGCTACTTAAAAATATGTATGGTGCAGAAAAAGTCTTTGTCATTATTCTAGACAATGGGCGTTTAGAAGCTATTGAATCAATTGCTGAATGTCTTTATTGTATTGGTTGTGGTAGTTGTATTGTTACTTGTCCTGTTTATAATGCTATAGGTAATGAATTTGGTTTTAATAATTATTTAGGTGGTCGTGGAGTAGCTATGAGTAAGTTTATTCAGGATACTGAAACTAGTATTTCTTCTGGACTTTATAAATGTACATTATGTGGTCTTTGTAAAATTAATTGTCCTGTAACTATTTCTACATCTGATATTATTGAAAATATTCGTGCTGAAACTCTTAAAAAGAGTTTATATCCTGAAAAACATGGGAAATTCAAGGATAATATTAAGAATAAAGGTTCTCCTTATTAATTTATTGTAATAATTTAATCAAACTTATATAAATTCTTTATTAATAAATTATAGTTAAAAAGATAATTAAAAAATAAAAAAGTATTATTAAATAAAAGATAAATAGAATAATAATTAAATAAAGATTAAATAAAAAATTAAATATAGATTAAATATATATTAAATAAAAAATTTTAATATTATTAAAAATTATAATGTTAGTTAAAAGTTGCGATTTTAATTGAAAAATTAAATTTTAATGGTATATTTAGCAACAATTTAAAAACAATTAAATATTCAAAATCATTAAATATATAATCTATTATAATCAATTATTATACAAATTTCTTAAGAATTATTAATAAGTTTCTTATAAATTATATAAGCTTATTATAATATAATATTAATAGTTAATATAATATTAATAATTGTAATATATTTATTAGCTTATTAAATGTAATCATATTGTATTTTATAATAGCTTATTATAATGTAATTATAGAATATATTTTATAATATATTATTATATAATATATTAAAATAGATAAATATTATAATGAGGATATGCTAAAGGAAGATTTAAAATGAAAGTTAATACTTTAATAATCCAAACAAAAAATTCAAAGGACTCTTTGACATTTAAAGTAGGACAAACTTTAACATCTGATAAATTTGAACTTTTAACGGTTGATAGTCCTATAAATTATATTAATATTAATACAAAGACTGGATTTATTGAAATTAAAACTAATGAGGACAACTTTTTATGGTATTCTTTGAATGATATCCAATTTTTGTCTTTTAACATTTAATTAATGTTTTGAAGATTTTTAGTTAAGTATTAATTAATGTTAATTTATTAATCATAGAGTGTATTTATCTTAATGTTTTTAAGTTTAATAATTAAGTTTAGTTATTTATTAAATAGGAATTTTTATATTATTTTTATAAATTATTTTTATAATATAACTCATTTCTATAAAATAGCTAATTTTTATAAAATAATTTATTTTAATAAATGATTTATTTGATAAAATAACTTATTTTCATAAAATAACTTATTTTTTTATAAAATTATGTTATTAATTTATTTAATCTAAAAGTTTTTATATTATAGATTTAATAAATAATGTAAATTGATATTTTTTAAATATATTCATTTTAATTTAGCTATTTTAAGTTAGAAAGTAAATTTATGGAGGAAATGTATTGCTTCTATTAATAAGCCCTATAAACAATGAAGAAGCACTAGAGTCTATTGAAGGCGGTGCAGATATAGTCGATGTTAAAAATCCTAAAGAAGGATCTCTCGGAGCTAATTTCCCATGGGTGATTAGTGAAATTAGAAAAATGACTCCTGATGATATGTTAGTAAGTGCAACTCTTGGAGATGTTCCCTATAAACCTGGAACGGTGTCTCTTGCAGCGATGGGTGCTTTAGCATCTGGTGCAGATTATATTAAAGTAGGATTGTATGGTACATCTAATTATGATGAGGCTTTAGAAGTTATGACTAATGTTGTTAAAACTGTTAAGAGTAATAATCCTGATGCTACTGTTGTTGCATCTGGTTACGGGGATGCTCATAGAGTTGGAGCAGTTTCACCATGGGATATTCCAAAAGTAGCTAAAGAGTCTGGAAGTGATTTAGCTATGTTGGATACGGCAGTTAAAGATGGCAAAACTTTGTTTGATTATTTAAATATTGATGATTTAGAAAAATTTGTTGAGGAAACTCATAGCTATGGTTTAAAATCAGCTCTTGCAGGTTCTGTTAAAAAAGAACAATTAAAACAACTTCATGATATTGGTTGTGATGTTGTTGGTGTTAGAGGTGCTGCTTGTACTGGTGGAGATAGAAATAATGGCAAAATCAGTCGAACTGCTGTAGCTGAATTGAAAGAATTAGTTAATTCCTTTGATTAGTCATAAAGAAATTAATAGGTTTTGATTGAAAAATTAAACATTTAAATATTAAAGTTAAAAATTGATTATTATTTATAATAAATAGGTGTGAGGGAAGTGTATTCAAAAAAATTAAAAGAAGCTGAACTTGGGTTTACGTATGATGACTTTTTACTTGTTCCAAATGCATCATATACAGAAGCAAAAGATGTTGATACTAAAGCTAAAGTATCTAGGAATTTTGAATTAAATATTCCGATTATTAGTTCAGCTATGGATACTGTAACAGAATCAGACATGGCTATTGCTTTAGCTCAAGAAGGAGGTCTTGGTGTCATACATCGTAATATGACCTTAGAACAACAAGTTAAAGAGGTTAAAAAAGTAAAAATGTCTGGAGATTTAACAATTAAAGATGTTGTTACTATTACTCCAAACTCATCTATTTCCACAGTTAAAACTATCATGGAAGAGGAAGAAGTTAGTGGGCTTCCTGTTATTAAAGATGAAAAATTAGTTGGTATTATTAGTAAAAGGGATATTAAACCCTTCTTAAATAATAATTCTGATAAAAAAGTTGAAGATATAATGACTTCTGATGTTGTAACAATCGAAGAACCAATTACTCCATCTGAAGCTCTTGAACTTGCTTATGAAAATAAGGTTGAAAGACTTCCTGTTATTCGTGATGGTAAATTAGCGGGAATTGTTACTATTCGTGATATTTTAAATCATAAAAAATATCCTAATGCTGCTCGTGATAAAAATGGAAACTTTTTAGTAGCTGCTGCTGCTGGACCATTTGATTTAGAAAGAGCTATGGCACTTGATGAAGCTGGTGCTGATATTATTGCTGTTGATTGTGCTCATGCTCATAATATGAATGTTGTTAAATTCGCAAAGACAATGAAAGAGAATCTTGATGCTGACCTTATTATGGGCAATATTGCAACTAGTGAGGCTGCAGAAGACTTAATAGCTCAGGGTATTGATGGTTTAAAGGTTGGAATTGGTCCTGGTTCAATGTGCACAACAAGAATCATTGCTGGTGTTGGTGTTCCTCAATTATCAGCTATCTCATCTGTTGCTGATGTAGCTAGTGACTATGGTGTTCCTGTAATTGCTGATGGTGGTCTTCGTTATTCTGGAGATATAGCTAAAGCTTTAGGTGCTGGTGCTGATTTAGTCATGCTTGGAAATTTACTTGCAGGTACTTATGAATCTCCTGGTGATGTTGTTGTTATGAATGGAAGAAAATACAAACAATATCGTGGTATGGGTTCAATGGGAGCTATGACTGGTGGTTTTGGTGGTGGGGCTGATAGATACTTCCAAGAAATCAAAGGTCCAATGAAACATTCAAAACTTGTTCCAGAAGGAGTTGAAGGTGCTGTACCTTATAAAGGAACTGTTAATGAAGTTGTATTCCAACTTGTTGGTGGTCTTAAAGCATCTATGGGTTACTGTGGTGCTAAAGATATTAAATCAATGCAGGAAGTAGCTAAATTTGTTAGAATTACTTCTAGTGGTATAAAAGAAAGCCATCCTCATGATCTTTTGATTACTAATGAAAGTCCTAATTATCCTACTTTAGATTGATTTTTAGGGTTTATTTTACTATTTTTATTTTATTATTTTTAGTATTATTTCTTGTTTTATTTTTAGTGTTAATTTTTGTTTTTTATTTTTTATTTAATCTTTTTTTTGTTAATTTATTTTATTCAAATTTAATCTTTTTTTATGAATGATTAATTTTTAATTAGTAATTTTTTCCATTATTGTTGGTTGTATTTAATTATTTTTTATCATTTATCTTTTATTAGTTTTTTTGGATTTTATTTTTGGATTTTAGTTACAATTTGTTTATTTCATTATAACTTAGCTATTTGGGATAAATTTTCTTTTTTGGTGTTAGTAAAGGTTTTATATTTGTTTTGGTTAAATAATTATTTAATTATAGTTTTAAAATAATTTTTATGGAGAGATTTATTTTTGAGTTTTAATAATGAAATTAGGAATTATGATCCTTTGTATGATTTTCTTTTTATGGGTTATATGGCAAGTTCTGGATGTGAAAGGCAATTGACTAGTTTAATCAACGCTATTTTAGTTGAAAATGATGAAAATTTAGTTTCTGAGTTGGAAATTGTTGATAATAAATCTTTGCCTGCTAATATTATGGGTAAAAAGTCTTGTATTCTCGATCTTCGCTCTGTTGCATTAGATGGTAGAATAATTAATATCGAAGTTCAAAGGCAGAATGAAAAATTTTTTAAAAGGAGAAATTAACTTTATATATCTAGAGAATTTTCTAATTCAGCTGACGAAGGAAAATTTAGGTTTTTAAAAGAACATATTCAAATTAATATATTAGGGTTTAAATTTTGTGAAAATGAAAAAATCAGCCGAAAATTTAATATAATTGATAAAACAGACATTAAATGTGAATATAGTCAATGTATAAAAATAATTAATATTAGTCTTGTTCCTTTTAGAAAGATAAAAAAGATTGATTTTAATAATCATTTACATAGATGGTTAGTGTTTTTGGATAAAAATAGTACAATTGAGATGGTTGAAATGGTTATGAGCAAAGATGAAGCAATTAAATTAGCTCATGAAAAAGTAAAAGAATTGTTAAAAGATGAAAAATTTTTGCATAAAATGAATATTGAAAGTCAACGCGAGTTAAAATATGAAAGTGAAATGGCTTATGCTGAAGATAAAGGTATAAAGAAAGGAAAGAAAAAAGGTATTGAGCAAGGTGAGTTAAATATAGCTAAAAAATTGATTGAAGCAGGTATGTCTATTGAAGAGATAGCTAAAACTACTGGTCTTTCTATAGCTAAACTTGAAAAGTTGTAGTCTTTTTTTATATTTTTTTATAGTAGTGAATGCTTGTTTTTTATTATTTTTTATTATTTTTATGGAATTTTTTTATATGTTTTTCTTAACTTCATAGAAAAACTTATTACATTTTATTTTCATAAATATTATTAATAAAACTAATAATTGAGTTAATCATTTATTGAAGTTCATTGATTTAATATATTGATTTAAGTGTTCATTGATTTATTATTATATTTTGATTTATTTTAAAAACTTATTAAAATTTACTAAAACTTATTGAGAAGATTTAAGAAGTGTTATAATGTCTAATCCAACTAAATTTCTGAGAGATAGTGTTCATGGAAATCTTCCATTAAATGAATTTGAAGTTGAAGTAATGGATTCTCCTCAAATTCAAAGATTAAGAAGAATAAAACAACTTGGATTTATATCTTTAATATATCCTGGTGCAAATCACTCTAGGTTTGAACATTCAACAGGAACTATGTTTTTAGGATCTAAATTAGCAGATCATCTTGAATTATCTGATTATGATAAAAATTTAGTTAGAATTGCTGCATTACTTCATGACATTGGTCATGGACCATTTTCTCATGTTTCAGAGGCAGTTTTAGGTGTTAAACATGAAGTTTTAACAGCTAAAGTTATTAAAGAAACTTCATTAAATGATATAATAACTAAAGAATTTGATTCAAAGGAAATTATTGATATTATTAATGGTAAGGGTTCTCTTGGACCTATTATTTCTGGAGAACTTGATGTGGATCGTATGGATTATTTAATTCGTGATTCTCATTATACTGGTGTGGCTTATGGAGTAATAGATGTTGATAGGATTATAGCTAACTTAAAACTTAAACAATATCTTATTTTGGATATTAAAGGTGTACAAGCTGCTGAAGAAGCACTTGTAGCTAGATATCAAATGTATCCTAGCGTTTATCAACACCATACTACTCGTATTGTTAATGCTATGTTTAGAAGATGTCTTAAAAAAGTTTTCAAGGCAGATATTATTAGCAGTAATGATATATACAAATATGATGATGCTGATATGCTTTGTATATGTAGAAATGTTGATGAAAAGGAATCTAAGGATAATGCTTTTATTAAAGATATTGTAACAAGGTTAGATAATAGAAATTTACTTAAAAGTGTATGTTCAACTCGATTGAATGAGTTTGAAAATCCTCCTGAAATTTTTGATATAAAAAAAAGGGCTCTTGATAAGTGTGAGGAAGAGATTAGTGAGGATATGGACATTGATAGGGATTACGTTATTTTAAATATTCCAGAATATCCTAGATTTGATGAGATGAAAACTCAAATCGCTCTTGGTGATGAACTTTTCCATCTTAATGAGATTTCAAGTATTGTTAAAGCACTTCAAAGTGCAAGATTCAATTATCCTGATATTTGTTTATATGTTCCAAAAGAAGATAAGGATAAATTTAAAAATTTTAAATTGGATAATTATTTAAATCTTCCAAAAAGAGCAGAGAATAAATTTGATAAAGTTCATTTTGAACAATCTAAATTATTTGATTAAACAATTATTTTGTTATTAGCTTACAATAATTAGAATTATTACTTAAAATATTATTTACCATTATTATTGTTTATTAAACTACTTTTCATTGTTTAAACTTTTTCATTATTTAAATTTTTCATCATTTAAATTATATTATTGGAATATTACTAACATTATTAGCTTTAAGATAAGAATTTATTTCATTATTTTTAAAGATATTTTATTTAATTATTTATTTAATTATTTAATTTATTATTGTTTAGTTATATAATTATTATAAATAGTATAAATAATATAAATATCTTTTAATATTTAAAGTTCATATTTAATAATAATTCTTAATAATAAATAATTTAATAGAGGTTAAAATGATAATTATAGCTATTACTGGTGCAAGTGGTGTTATTTATAGCTTAAAACTACTTGAAGCACTTAAAAAATTGAATATAGGAACTGGTGTTGTGGTAAGTAAACCAGCAGAATTAATTTTTGATTATGAGTTAGGAATAAAATTAGATGAGATAAAAGAATTAGCTAATTATTTCTATGAACCAAATGATTTAACTTCCTCTATAAACAGTGGTTCTTTTAAATTTGATTCTCTTGTGATTGTTCCATGTTCCATGAAAACTTTATCTGCTATAGCTAATGGATATGGTAACAATGCGATAACAAGAGTGGCAGATGTTGCATTAAAAGAAAAAAGAAAAACTATCCTTGTTCCTCGCGAAACCCCTCTTAGATCTATTCATCTTGAAAATATGCTTGAAATAAGTAGAGAAGGTGGAATAATTTTACCAGCAATGCCAGGATTTTATCATAATCCTGAAAATATAGATGATATAATAAACTTTGTAGTTGGTAAAATATTGGATTCATTAAATATTGAAAATGAATTGTTTAAACGATGGGAATAATTTTCAATTAATAAGATTATTAAATAAGATTAATATTATATCTATAATTAAGAAGATGATTTTATGATTGAAGATCATGAATTTATAAGTTCTAAAGATGTTCCTGGACCTACAAAGGAAGAAATTAGATGTTTACTATTATGCAAAAGTGAAGTTTCAAGTGATGATATAGTTGTTGATATTGGCTGTGGAACTGGTGGAATAACAACAGACTTTGCAAAAATAGCTAAAAAAGTAATATCAATTGATAAAAATCCGAATGCTATTGAATTAACTTCTAAAAATATTAAAAAGCATGATGTTTTTGAAAATGTGGATTTAATAGAAAATGATGCTATTTCTGCACTTAAATCAATAGAAAACTTTGATATAGCTATTATTGGTGGAAGTGGTGGAGATCTTGATGAGATTTTAGAATTAGTTTTTTCAAAATTGAATAAAAATGGTAGAATAATAGTAACAGGGATTTTAATTGAAACAAAGTATGTTGCTATTAAAAAACTAAAGAGCTTAGGCTTAGAACCTAAGATCGTTGAGGTTAATATTTCAAGAGGTAAATCTATCGGTCTTGGAATGATGATGTTAGCTGAAAATCCTATATCTATTATTTCTTCAAAGATTAAATGATAATTTTAGTTAATAATTAAATTATAATATTAGTTAATATATAAGTATTGAAGGAGGATCACATTGAAAATCAACTGGAAAATTAAATTAGGGATAATTTTGCTTTTAACATCTATAGCTATGTATTGTTTTGCTTTTTTTGCTTTAAATGAACATGAAAAAGTTATATTTTACTTGGTAATTGATTTTGCTTTTATGCCCTTAGATGTTCTTGTAGTTGTTCTTGTTGTTGAAGGAATAATTAATAAAAAAGAGAAAGAAAATATACTAGAAAAGCTTGACATGATTATGAGTGTCTTCTTTTCAGAATTCGGAACTGAATTTTTATCTAAATTTATTAATATTTCTAATAAAAATGAAAAAATTAACAAATTATTAAAAAATCTTAATATTTGGTCTGATAAAGAATTTAACAATTTTTTAAAGGATTTAAAGAAAACAGATTTAGAAATTAATCTTGATTTAGATATTGACCAACGTAAAGAATTTCTCACAGATTTAAAACAATTACTTGTTGAAAATAGAGGGTTTTTAATAAGATTATTAGAAAATCCAAATTTACTTGAAAAAGACACGTTTTCAAATCTTCTATTAGCTATTTTCCACTTAGATGAAGAGCTTGAAAGAAGAGATTTTAATAGAGACCTTATAGAAAGTGATTATGACCATCTTACTAATGATATTAATAGAGTTTATTCTAGGCTAATTTATGAATGGGTTAATTATTTATACTATCTAAAACTGCATTATCCTTATATGTTCTCTATTGCTGTTCGTACAAATCCTTTTGATGATAATGCAAGTATATATGTAAATGAATCTTAATTTATAATATTTTTTTATTCTATTTTTTATATTAATTAAGGAGATTTATAATTTTTTCTCCTTTTTTCTTCTATTTCTTTATTTTTTAATTTTTTAATTTTTGATGTTTTTTCATGAGTTTGTCTAGCTAATAATAGAATACTTTATATACTAGAAAAAAGGTATTTATAAACATATTAAAACCCATGTATATTTTTTTATATCATGGTGGGTATCTATGACACATTTAACGCTAGAAGAATATAGAGGAATGGTAGAAGAGATTATGGATATAAAAAATACTACTGGTGAAATGCCAGAGTATGCTCAAGTAAGTAATATTAGGATTAATCGTGAAGATTATTGTAATATGATTGAGCGTGTCAATAAATTTATTTTAGAAATGGGCAGAAGTCCTCGTTCAATTGAAATTGATTAATTCAATTTAAAATAAATATATTTCCAAAATTTTTTTTATTTAAACCAACAATGCAAAAATAGGTAATTAAATCTATTTAATAATAATATAGAATTATTTTATTAGTTAATCTACTATAAATATACTAGGTATTATAATTATATATTATTATTAGGTAGTTATTTATTACTATAAATTGTTTACACTTTGAGAGTGTTTTTCAAAATTATTATTATTTTTTATTATACTAGTTTATTTTAGGATTATACTAGTTTATTTTAAGATTATACTAACTTATTTTAGGAATTTTTTATTTTATATCAATTTATTTCATTTATATCTTTTTTATAATTGATATTTTTAAAATTAGAACTAGATATATTATAATTAAGTTTTTTATTAGTAGAGTTATCTTTATATTCATCAATCAAAATAAAATAAGAGTTTATTGATTTTATGAGGGATTTTACTTTCATTTCATTTTGATCTAATAATGATTCTATGATTTTATATGTGTTTTTTTTATAAATACTATGTAGTGGTTCTGTGTTTTCTATTATAAAGTTTTTCATTACTCCTTTTTTATAAAATCCTGATTTAGGAATATCAATTTCATTTTTGTTATCTTTTTTATTATAATTTTCTTTAGTTTTTCTATTAAGTTTCCCATTAACTTTTTTATTATTTTTTTTATTAGTTTTTATATTATTTTTTTCATTTTTATCTTCATTTTCAAGCTTTTTTTTGAAATGGAAGGGGATTATTCCATCAACATTATTATAAAGGGATTTAATTTCATCTAGAATCTCAAACATATTTTTAATATATTCATTACTTATAAATGGAGAATCACATGGTAAAATAAGTCCATATTCACTGGAAATATTCTTAAGACCAGTCATTATACCTGACATCGGTCCTTTATTTTTAATTTCATCTTCTAAGAAAATTAAGTTAAAGTTAAACTTTTTATTAAGTTTTTTAAGATAGCTATCAATGATTGATTTATATTTAGCTATTCTATCTCTATCATTTAAAACAATTATTACTTCATTAATTTGGGGAGTTATGGCTTCAAGTACATGAATTATCATAGGTGTTTCTTGTATTTTCATGGACCCTTTATCTTGACCCATACGTTTACTCATACCTCCACATAGTATAATAATAGAATGACTAGATTGGCTTTTCATATAATATCTCTTAAACATTTAATATAAAGAATATCATTTAAAATATCATTTGATAGATTCCTTTAATAATTATAGGTCCTTTTAATAACTATAGATTCTTTTAATAATTATATTTATTTTTAATAGAATTATATTTAATAATATATATTTTATATATTTATTCTAAATTATTATTTTATACTTTAAAATAATTTTTTAGAATGTTTTTTATTAATAATTTGTATTAATCAATAAAACGATCATCTGATCTTGTTTTTTCAGCATTTTCATGTTTATCTTCAAACCATCCAATTTTTAAATCTTTACAGGTATCTTCATACAATTGTGGAACATAAGGTTTAATATCTAAAAGAGGTGTTCCATTTAAAATATCTACATTAGATATTTCTATAACATTTTCATTAACTGAATCTAATTTCACTACGGATATTCCAATTGGATTTAATCTTCTTGGTGATCTTGTTGCAAAAACCCCATGATGGTCATTATCTAAAAATGGCTTTACTTCTAATGAATATCCTTTGACTTTGTGTAGATAGTAAACTAATGTTAAATGTGAAAAACCATCTAAATCTTTTAATCCTGGTATTAAGTCGTCTCTTAAGTGAATTTCTCCTTTTATTCCTTGAGCACCAATTGGTTGAATTGGCATTCCTTCAAGTTCATCAAAAGGTGAGTGTACTGTTCCAATGGGTGTAAATTCTATTTTGTTCATATCTGAAATTATATACTTTTTGATTTATATATTTTATTTTTTTAAATATTATTTCTATATTTTTTAGCATCATCTCTATATTTTTTAAATACTGTCTCTAATATTATTATTAATAATAAATCCAATATGAAATTCGATATGAATTATTTTCCGTAATCGATAATAAAACTTTTATTTTACAAAATAGAAGTTAAATAACAAGATTTATATAACATCATTAATATAATTATAATATAATTATAAATAAGTATAAATAACTATATAATTATAAAATTAACTACGTAATTTTAAAATTATAAAACACATAGTATTTGTATTTTTAATTATGATTTTAGGAGGAATATTATGAAAATTAGTGCAAGAAATAAATTAGATGGAGAAATTGAAGCTGTTGATTTAGGTGCTGTAATGGCAAGTATTAAAATTAAAGTTGAGGATCCTGGAGTTCTAACAGCATTAATAACCAAAGAATCTGCTGAAGGCTTAGGTCTTAAAAAAGGAGATAAAGTTTCAGCTATTATAAAATCTACAGAAATAATTGTTGGAAAAGAATAAGAGAAAGAATAATATTTTAATATTCTTTTCTTTTTTGTTTTTATTTAGTTTTTATATGTGTTTTAGGTTTATTTTTTAATGTTTTTAGTTAGTTCTTGTATGTTTGTTGGTTTATTTTTTGAATAAAATTTTTAAAGTAGTTTTTAAGTATTTAATTTTTATTTGCCTCCTGCCATAATAATTTTTCTTCCAGTATTAGATATTTCTTCTTTTTTGAAATCAACATCAAATTTTGTTCTTTCTATAACTTCTTTTAAAGCATCAAGAGTTTCATTTCTATGTGGTCCTAAAACAGCTGTTAAAAATAAAGGATCTCCTGTGTAAAATTCTCCTATAAAATGAACGATAGCTACTCCATAAACACCATATTTGATTTTAACACTTTCTACAATTTTTTCAAGATCATTTTGAGCTTTTTCTTTATCAGGTGTGGTTAATATCATTTTATCAACTATTTTTTCACCTTCAATACTCTTTTCTGTTCCACGAACAAATCCTTCAAATGTAAATATAGCTCCAGATTCATCTATTCTCTTATTTTTCTTTAATGAATCAACTAAATCTTGTATTTGATAATATTCATCATCCTTTTCAACTATTTTAATAACCATTTCATTTTCTCTCCTTTGTTATACTAACATTTTATTATACAATAATACTTTATTAAAATAAATTTTTATAATAATTAATTATAGTATTCATAACAATATTAATTATAGTATTATAATAATTAAATTGTAGTATTCATAATAATATTAATTTTAGTATTATAATAATTATATTATAGTTTTATTTTAATTATATATATAAATATAACTATAGTTATATAAATTTTTTATTATCATTTTATATAATAATTTTATTTATATACATAATATTAATCAACAAGTAATAATATTAATCAATATTCCATAATATTAATCAATAAACTAATTTAATCCTATTTAGCTATTTCACTAACTTCTTTTTTTGCTAAATGTTTTAATCTTTCTATTCCATTTATTTCTTCAATGATTTTAGCTGTTGAAGTTGGAACTAGCTTTTTCCAATTTTCATCTTCAAGCATTCTTCTTCTTACTTCTGTTCCAGAAAGTTTTTCCCTTTTAAAAAGAGGAGGTCTATCTACATCATAACCTTCTTCTTCAAACAATTGTTGTACTAATGGATTTCCACTAAAAACATTTCCAAAAGGTGGTGTTAACATTTTTATATGGGAAACCCACACAGCATTCATTTGAATATCTTGGATAGGTATAATATAATATCTTGCAGAGTTGATACTGTTTTCAGCTAATGCTTTTGTAAGCATCATTACCCTTTCACCAGCTGTAAATGGATCAACTATTGTATGACTTAGCTGAGCACTTCCAATTCCAATAATGATTTCATCAACTTCCTCAAGTGTTTTTTTAATCACTTGAATATGTCCATTGTGGACTGGTTGCATCCTACCAATTAATAATCCTCTTTTTTCTTTCATTGTTATATTATATAATTTTCATATTATTAAATTTAGCTATAATTTTTTAATCTATATTTAAAAACAAAAAACTAAAGAACAAAATTTATAAGATTAAGTTTTAATACAATTAATATTATAATAAACATTGTATTAAAATTTATAATAATGTTTATAATGGAATTTATGATATAAGTATAATAGAATTTGTAATATATTGTATTAAAATTTATAATAAGTTTATAATAAAATTTTTAGAATTATTTTATTTAATTTCATGTTAATTATTCTTTAAAGAGTTATAAATCTTCATATTAGAAAAAAAATTATTGGTATTATTAAAAGAAATTAGTGATATTCATGATTAAATTGGAAAATATTAGTAAATCTTACAAATTAGACAATGGTGAAGAAATATCTGCACTAAAAAATATCAATCTTGAGGTTGAAGATGGTGAGATATTAGGTATAATTGGAATGAGTGGTTCTGGAAAAACTAGTCTTCTTAGAATACTTAGGGGTGTTGAAAAGTTTGATAGTGGGAAGATAACACTTGATGACATAGAGGTTTCTTTTGATTCAAGCCAATATTATTATAATAAACTTAGAAAGGACACAGCAATTCATCTTCAAAGATCTTTTGGTTTATGGCCAGAAACAACTATTAATAATGTTATAAGAAAATTATATGGTGCTAAGTATGGTGATGAGGGATCTACTGATTTTGAATTTGCTTATGATCAGTTTGGTGATGAAGCTAGAGAAATTTTAAAGGTTGTTGGCCTTGAAGAAAAGGCAGATCATTTTGCACCAGTATTAAGTGGTGGTGAAAAACAACGTCTTGTTATGGCAAGACAACTAGCTAAAAAACCAAAAGTTTTACTTCTTGATGAACCTGCTACTATGGCTTGTCCAGGAACAAAACAAGCTATACTTGATTCAATTAAAAGAATTAATAAAGATTTAGGAGTAACTGTGGTTTTAGTATCACACTTGCCTGAAGTTCATAGATATTTAGCAAACAGAGTTATTTTACTTGAAGATGGTGAAATAAAAGAAGAGGGGGATCCTAAAGATGTTACTAATGACTTTTTAGATGAACTTGATACAGAAATAGCTATTGATCCAACAGTTGATGATGAAACAATTATTAAAGCTAATAATCTTGAAAAGAGATTTTTCCTTTTAAAAGGTGGAAGTGTTCTTGATATTGAGGATATTAATCTAGAAATTAAAAAACGTGATATTTTAACTATTATTGGTCCCAGTGGTGCTGGTAAAACTATCCTTCTTAGAATGCTTGCTGGCTTAGATTTTCCTGAAAAAGGAGAAGTTCTTTATAGGTTAGATAGTGAAGATTTGGATGATAACTCTAAAGATAATGATTCTAAAGATAGAAATAATATTGATAAAAGGCCCCTAGATAAAAAAGAGGAATATATTGATGAAGGAGTTTGGGTAGATCTTGATGATCCTGGAATCAATAGAATGAAAGTTAGGAGAAAAATCGGTTTTATGTATCAAGAATTTGCACTTCAGCACCATTCAACTATTAAAGATCAGTTAGCTACAAAATTAGGTTTTAAAAATGAGTTTGTAGTAGATAAGGCAAGAAAGAAAGCTAAAGAGTTAGAATTGGGTGATGAACTTTTAGATGCATTGTATCAACTTACTGATTTACCTGAAAATGAAGCTAAATCACGTCTTGAGCAGATTGGCCTTCTTCCTGATATTTTAGACGATTTGTTTCCTAAATTCCCTGAAAAAGCTGTTAAAGAGGAAATTAAGCCAATATTTGATGCATTAGATCTTCCTCTTGAAATACTAAATAGAAAGTCATATGAACTTTCCGGTGGTCAAAAGGTTCGTGCTATGTTAGCTTTAGCTTTATCTTCAAAACCTGAAACTTTGCTACTTGATGAACCATTTGGTGATTTAGATCCAATAACACTTAGAATTGTTGCAAATTCTATTAAAAAAATTAATAAAGAGTTTAAAACAACTATAATAATGGTTTCACATAATATTGATTTTATAAAAGAGCTTAGTAAAAGAGCTATTTTCATGGAGAATGGAAAAATCATTGATGATGGTGATCCTATTAAGTTAGTTGATGATTTTGTTGATTTTTGTAAGGCAGATTATTTGAATTAATGGTTATATTATATTTTTGATATTATATCGTATTTATAATGCTATTGGTATTATATTGTATTTTTTATTGTATTTTTGATATTGTAATGTATTTTTGGTGGTTTTGATGTTTGGAAATATAATGGTTCCTTCAGATGGTTCTGAGTATTCAGATAAAGCAGTTGATGTAGCTATTGAAATAGCTAAAAAGTTTAATTCAAAAGTTACAGCTGTTTATGTTCTTGATGAAAATACTAGCTTTTCTTATGATGCTTTAGAAGATGAAGGAAATGAAATTTTAAAGAGTATTAGTGAAAAAGGTAAAAAAGAGGGAGTTATGGTTATAGAACATTTAATTACTGCTGATCCTCTTCGAGATATGAAAATAATATCTGAAAAAACTCAGGTTGATTCTATTGTCATTAATTCTTCTGGAAAAAATAAGTCTGGGGATTTAATGATGGGAAGTATAGTTAGTAGGGTCATTGAAACCTTTGATATTCCAATCGTTTTAGTTAAATAGCATTAAGCTATTATTAAGCTATATAAAGTATTATAAAGTATTACAATCTATTATAATATATTATTATTAATAATTATCATAATATATTATTGAATTATTGTTATTAAATAATTATTAATAAAGAATTATTAAATTGTATTATATAAGTTATAATAAAATTTTTTTCAATAATAATAAATATTAGAATATACAATATATAATTGGCATAGTTATATTGATATAATTTTATATTATTGAGATATATAATTGAAACATTATCTAAATCAATGTTTAGTTAAGGGGATGTATCTTATGAGTGGAAGAATGAAATGTAAAGTCTGTGGATATATTTATGATCCAGAAAAAGGAGAACCAAGAGCTAATGTAGAACCAGGAACTGAATGGGAAGATGTACCGGATAACTTCAAATGTCCTTCTTGTGGTGCTCCAAAAAGAATGTTTAAACCATTATAATTAATTTAATAACATATTTGGTTTAGTAATTGATATATTAATATATTTAGTACATTGAACTATATTTAGTAGATTGAAATATAGTTATTATATATTGATAAAATATTGATTGAAATATGTTTGATTTAATAATTAGCTAAATTTATAATATAAATTCTGAAAAATTCTGAAAAATAAACTTTTAAGGTGATAATATGGATAAGTATGTGTGTGATATGTGTGGATATGTTTATGACCCTGCTAAAGGTGACCCAGATAATGGAATAGAACCAGGAACTGCATTTGAAGATTTGCCTGATGATTGGGTTTGTCCATTGTGTGGTGTAGGAAAAGATGAATTTGTTAAACAAGAATAATTAATGAATTTTATTAATGAATTTTCATACTTTATAATTAATACTATATTATTATAATTTTTTTAATTATAATCCATAATTTTAGGAGGTGTTTTTATGGTAAGTACAAAAATGGAAGAAGCATTAAATAAACAACTTAACGCTGAAGTGTATTCTGGATATTTATATTTGTCAATGGCTGCATATTTTGAAGAAACAGATTTAAGTGGCTTTGCAAACTGGATGAGAGTTCAAGCTCAAGAAGAACTTTCTCATGGAATGAAATTCTATGATTACTTAGTTCAAAGAGGAACAAGAGTCACACTTTCTGAGATAAAAAAACCTCAATTTTCTTGGGAATCTCCTGTTGATGTGTTTGAACATGTTTTATCTCATGAAAAAGTAGTTTCAGGCATGATTAATGATTTAGTTGATTTAGCAATCGAAGAAAGAGACCATTCAACAAATAATTTTTTACAATGGTTTGTAGCTGAACAAGTTGAAGAAGAAGAATCTGCTAGTGATGCTTTAAGTAAAGTTAAATTAGCTAGTGAAGCATCTAATGGCTTGTTTTTACTTGATTCTGAATTTGGAAATAGAGTTTATACTCCAAATACAAGCGAATAATATATTATTTGTCTTTTTAGTTTAAGATATTATTTAATTTAAGATATTATAATAATTTAACTTTTTAGTAGTTATTATAATACAATTTAATTTTTTTATATTATTTTTATCTTATTTTTTATCTTTTTTATTTTTTTAATCAATTTATTTTTTTTAATCGTTCTTGATATCATTTAACTTTTCTTCTATGAAATTAGATGATTTTAAGATGTTCCATTTGTATTGAGGTATTATTTCTTCAATAAATTCCATGAAAGATTTGGTAATTTCAACGGAGCTGTCATTATCGGGGTAGGATACATCTTTACTTTTATTTAAAATCTCAGGTTTTGAATTTAACTCATTATCTAAACTGTCTAAAAATGTATCAACCCAACTATTTGGAACATTTATAAATGGATAAACAACTTTGGTTTGTTTATTATCTTTTTTATCATTATTAGATTTATTACGTTTATAAGTATTATTATAAATATTATTATTAGCATTATTATTAATATTATTATCAGTATTATTATTGATATCAATACCATTAGTATTACTATAATTTTTAGTATTAATTTTATTGTTAATGTTATTTTTACTACTAGAGATTGGAATTCCTTTTCCTTTAAAAATACTTGATAAAATGGATTCAACTTTTTCATCTAAAGTTAATGATGTAAGAATAGAATCGATTATAACTATATTATCAGAGTCTATACTTTTCTTTTTTTTCTCTTCTTCTTTTGTTTCTTCCTTTTCTTCCCTTTCTTTACATTCTTTCTCTTTTTTTTCTTCTTTTCTTTTTCTATTCATGAATTTTAAATCATGAATATTTTCTAACTCATTAATATTTAGAAAAAAGGGTTTTTCAGAGTTTAAATTAGAAATAAAAGACTCAATATCATCAATATCATATTCAATAATATTTATTCCATATTTTCGTGTATAAGGTTCTAAAACTATTTTTAAAAGATAATCTACCTTATTTTTAGGTTTTAAAATTAAAACATTATTTTTAGGTGATATTTCATTAGCTATAATTTCTGAGAATTTTATGCATATTTTTCTAAGAATACCTGAACTAACAATTTCTATTTCAGGATAATATTTTTTAAAGGTTTCTTGTCTTTTTTTAGAAAATTTAGCAAATCTTTGATCGTTTATATAAATAATATTTGGTGTATAACTAATATATCTAGTGTCTATACCAATTATTCCAAGTAGCTTTAAAACTTCTTTTTTATTAATATTATCTTTATTCATAAAATCATCAAATATGACTAATAATATATTTAAAATAGATTATATTATTGAAATAATTATTCTAGTGTATAATTATTTATTACTTCATCTAAAGCATCATCAATAGCTTTGTAGGATATTACTGGCTTAATTCCTTTTTTTATACATATTTCAAGGGGTTTTTTACCTAGATTTTGCGTGATTAAAATACTAACATCATCTATAAGGCTAATAGCTTGTTCTGACTTATTTTTTTCATCACTACTACAAGTAGGGTTATTTTTAACTGAACCTAGATATTCATATTTTCCATCATCTTCAACTTCAAAAAGTAAAAAGTGTGTAGTTTGACCAAAATGTTGATTAACATATTTTCCATCATCACTTGTTACTGCAATTCTATAAGACATTTTATTTTTCCTTAAAAAATTTATTTTAATATTTTAATTATTTATTTTAATATTTTAATTATTTTTTAATATATTTATATATTAATTATAATTTATTTAAAATTTATTATATATTTATTAATTATTATTCATTATTTAATAATTTTTTAATAGAATTGTTTAATTATTTTATAAAATAAATAATTTTTATTAGTATTTTCATTGTAAAATTTATACAGGATTATTTTATAGATTCTAATATAGTTTTTTCCATAACATCTAATGGAGCTTCTTTTCCAGTCCATATTCTGAAGTTTTCAGCACCTTGGTATAAAAGCATTTTAGTTCCATAGATTATTGTTGCATTTGCTTTTTTAGCTTCTTTTAAAAGACTGGTTTCAAGAGGATTATAAACAATATCATTTACAATAAGATCGGAGTGCATTTCTCCGTGTTTAGCTATTGGTTCATCATTTATATTTGGATGCATGCCTATTGGAGTTGTATCGATTAGAATATCTGCATTAGCTATACTATTGGGAAGTTCATCAAGACTTCCATATTCAAAATTCAAATCAATATGTGAAAAATCAATAGTTACTTCATCTAATTTTGAATTATCTGTAAAATCAGCAGATAATAAAGTTTTAATATCATAAACAAGTGATTTAGCTTTTTTAGGACTTCTGTTAATCATATTTATATTATTAACTCCTTCGATAGCTAATTGGAAAGATATTGCTCTTGCAGCTCCTCCAGCTCCAACTATCACTACACTTTTATTTCTTAAGTCACAAACTTCTTTAATAGCACGAATAGCTCCAACACAATCAGTATTATAACCTTTTGACTTTCCATTTTTAAAGTCAATTGTATTAACTGCACCAATTAGGTTTGCCATTATACTGAATTTATCAAGTTCATTTATTACTTTTTGCTTATGAGGAATGGTAACATTAAGTCCTTTAATACCAAAGGCTTTAGCTCCTCGAATAGCGTATTTAAGATTTTCTTTTTCTACTTTAAATGGAACATAAACATAGTTCATATTCATAGATTTAAATGCAGCATTAAACATCGCTGGGGAAAAACTATGTCCAACAGGATTTCCAATTATTCCAATAACTTTTGTGGTTCCATCTATCAATTAAACACTCTCTCCAACTTTATTTTATCTTATTATCATCATTGTATTTTTTAATATTATTAAAATCCTATATTGTTTTGTTTTAGTGTTATATGCTGTACTTTAGTTTATTATTGTTATTGTAATGTGTGTTGTTTTATTGTTGTTATTTGTGTTGTGTGTTGTATTTTATTGTTGTTATTTGTGTTGTGTGTTGTTTTATTGTTATTTTTTGTGTTGTATTTTATTGTTTTTGTTTGTTTTTTATGTTGTTTTAGTATTTATTTCTATTAGCATTGATTTTGTCTTAAAATATGTAAAAATCATTATATTTAATATTGTTTGAAAATTTTTAATTATTTTTTGTATATTTAGGGAATCTGTTAAATATTTGTAAATCATTAAATATAAACTTTGATTTTTAGCATATAATTATATAAACTTTGATAAATAAATAATTTAATATTTAGATAAATAATTAATTACTAAAAAATAATAATAAATAAAATAATAATTAATTAAATAATAATTAATCAGATAAATAATATACTTGATTAATTTGATATAATATTAAAATTAGCTACAATATTATAAATATTATAATTAAGTACAATATTTATAATTAGGTACAATATTAAAATTAACTTTATTAGAATTAGTTATATTATTAAAATAGTTATACTATTAGTATTAAATATTAACATTTACTCAATTTTAAAAATTTAAACTTAAGAATTACTTTTTCATTATTATTGGAGGAATATTATTGGAATTTACAAGACCTCGTGGAACAAGAGACTTTCTTTTTGATGAAATGAGAGAAAGAAAAAAGTGTGAAAATACACTAAGAAAAGTCTTTGAAACTTATGCTTATCAAGAAATAAAAACTCCTTTATTTGAAGATTTAAAACTCTTCACCACAAAATCTGGAGAACAAATAGTTGATCAACTTTATAATTTCACTGATAAATCTGACCGTGAAATAACTCTTAGACCTGAAATTACAGCTCCAGTAGCTAGATTATACATTAATGAACTTCAAAAAACAGCTAAACCAATAAAACTTTATTATTTTGGAAGTTGTTTTAGGTATGAAAGACCTCAAAAAGGTAGGTTTCGCCAATTTTGGCAGTTTGGATGTGAATTAATAGGTGCTAAGTCTCCTGAAGGGGAAGCTGAAGCTATTGCAATGGCTGAACAATCTCTTGAAGATTTAGGGATTAATACAGCTGAAATTCATATTAATCATCTTGGAATAATAAGGGGATTATTTGAACATTTCAAAATTGATAATGAGATTCAAGAACAGGTCATGATCTTAATAGATAAAGGAGATAAAGAGTTATTTGAAAAAGAACTATTAGAAAAAGATTTAGTTGAAGATTCTAAGTTGAATGTTATGTTAAAAGATATATTAATTAAACTTATTGATTTTGTTGGAAACGAGGATGTTTTAAATGATGTTGAAGATCTTTTAAATGATTATGAAGAAACAAAAGATTCTATCAATGAATTTAAAGAATTGATTAACTTATTAAAAAGTTTCAATGTTTCAAATTATACTCTCAATCTTGGGATCGCTAGAGGTTTAGATTATTATAATGGTATTGTTTTTGAAATTTACATTCCAGAACTAGGAGCTCAAAAACAAGTAGCTGGTGGAGGTAGCTATAATCTTGTAGAGTTATTCGGTGGAGAACAAGTTGAATCTACTGGATTTGCTTTTGGTTTTGATAGATTAATGAATGCCATTGAACATAATTCTAAAGATAAGAATAAAAATGATATTAAAAACAGTAATAAAGATGGGTTTGAAGAGAAATCTATTGTTGATGTTTTTGTAGTTCCTATATCTAATGAACAAAGAGAAAAATCTTTTGAAATTGGCCAAAAACTTAGGAATTCTGGTATTTCTACTGAGATAGACCTTTCTAGAAAAAAATTCAAAAAATTACTTAATGCAGCTAATAAATTGAATGCTAAATATGTTATTTTAGTTGGAAAAAATGATTTAGAAAAAGATAGTGTTACTATAAAGGACATGGGTTCTGGAAATCAGGAATTAGTAGCTATTGATAATATTAAAGAATTTTTAAATAATAATAAAATATTTGATTAATAATATTTTAAATAATATTTTAAATAATAATATTTTTAATAACAATAAGGAATTTAATATTGATAATATTGATAATATTGATAAATTTGATTAAATATTGATTAAACATTGATTTAGTATTGATTATAGGGGTTGTAATTATTAAAATTAATTTTAAGCATGATGTTAATGGACAAAAATTGGTGATAGCTGTTGTTCAAGATTATGAAACTTCTCAAGTTTTAATGGTAGCTTATATGAATAAGGAAGCACTTACAAAAACTTTAGAAACTGGTGTTGCTCATTATTGGAGTACTTCAAGAAATAAGCTATGGTTAAAAGGTGAAAGTTCTGGAAATACTCAAAAAGTTAAAGAAATTTTCACTGATTGTGATATGGATGCTGTTGTGTTAAAGGTTGAGCAAACTGGTGCAGCTTGTCATGAAGGATATTATTCATGCTTCTTTAGAGAGTTTGATGTTGAAAAAATAAATGAGAATAAAACTGATTTAGAAGATTTAAATGAAAATGATTTAAAAATCATTGCTGAAAGATTATTTAATCCTGAAGATGTATATGGGGATAAATAAAGATTTTATTTATGTATTTTAATATTCTATACATTTTTAACTTAAAATTAAAAACACAGGGGATTATTAATTGGAATATTTTGAAAAATTGGAAATAGAAGATGAAGGGAATATTGAAAAGATTGTTCCCGATACTAGTGCTGTTATTGAAGGAGCAATTAGTAAAATTATTGATAAAAATAATTTAAATTATCCTGAAATTATTGTTCCTGAGGCTGTTGTAGCTGAACTTGAATATCAAACTAATAAGGGTCAGTTTATTGGTAAAAAAGGATTGGGTGAGCTAAAAAAGCTTCAAAATCTTGCTGATAATGGTGAAATAGCTATTAGTTTCACTGGTAAAAGACCTAATAATTATGAAATTTCTCTTTCTAAAACTGGTGAAATAGATGCAATTATAAGGGATGTTGCAAAGTCTGAATTAGCTATTTTAATCACATCAGATAGAATTCAAAGTGAAGTAGCTAAAGCTCAAGGAATAAATGTTATTTACGTTGAACAAGTTGATAAATCAAATGAGGAACTAACTCTTTCTAAATATTTTGATGATGATACAATGTCAGTTCATCTTAAAGAAAATGTTCCTCCTATGGCTAAAAAGGGCAAACCTGGAAATATAAATCTTGTCAAACTTGATTCAAAGCCTATTACTTATGAATACTTAAATAAACTTGCTGAAGAGATAATTGAAAAAGCTAGACATGATTTTAAAACTTATCTCGAACTTGATGAAGAGGGAGCTACAGTTGTTCAATCAAGAGAATATAGGATTTCAATAGCTAAACCTCCTTTTTCTGAAGGAATGGAGATCACAGCTGTTCGTCCTGTAGCTGAGGTTTCTCTTGAAAGTTATAAGCTTTCTGAAAAATTGATTGATAGACTTAAAAGTACTGCTAATGGTATTCTTATTTCTGGTTCTCCTGGTGCAGGTAAAAGTACATTTGCCCAGGCTGTAGCTAAATTCTTCTCTGAAGATATGAATAAGATTGTTAAGACTATGGAATCTCCTCGTGATCTTCAAGTTGGAGATGAAATAACTCAATATGCACCTTTAGATGGAGATATGGAAAAAACGGCAGATATTCTTCTACTTGTACGGCCTGATTTTACTATTTATGATGAACTTAGAAAGAATCATGATTTTAATATTTTTGCTGATATGAGGTTAGCTGGTGTTGGAATGATTGGTGTTGTTCATGCTACTCGTCCAATTGATGCTATTCAAAGGATTGCAGCAAGAGTAGAACTTGGAATTATTCCTTCTGTTGTTGATACTACCATCTATATTGAAGATGGTGAGATTAAAGCTATTTATGAAACTAATCTTACTGTAAAAGTTCCTTCTGGTATGCAAGAAGCTGATCTTGCAAGACCTGTTATTGAAGTTCGTGATTTTGAAAATGGGGATTTAAAAAATGAGATTTATACCTATGGTGAGCAGACTATTGTTATGGATGTTGATCTAGTTCAAGAAGATTCAAAGAGTAGTGATTCTAAATCAGCTGTAGATAAGATTGTTGAAAAAGAAGTTATTCGTGCTGTTAAAAAGATAGTTCCAAAAGCTACTGTTCAAGCTGAACTTGTTTCTAATGATAGAATAAAAGTTTTTGTAAATGAGAAGTTTATTCCAAAAATAATTGGTAAAAAAGGAAAAAGAATCGATGATCTTGAAAGAAAAGTAGGAATTAGCATTGGTGTTGAACCTATTGAATCTTTAAAAGATTATAATGATAAAAGCGATACTAAAACTAAATCTAAAAAGTCTGGTGAAGAGTTTGAAATTCCTTATGAAGTATCTAGAAAACATTTAAATCTTGATATGGGTTATGAGAATATTGGTGAGGAGTTTGATGTTTCTATTAATGGAGAATATCTTTTCACAGCTACTGTTGGTAAAAAAGGTCTTGTTAGGTTGAAACAGGGTCTTGAAATTACTGAAATACTTTTAGATGCTATTGATATGGATGTTCCTATTATAGCAACTTTTAGATAATTATTTTTAGATAATAGATAAGTATCTTTAGATAATTATATATTGTAATTTTTTATTAGTTTTTTATTAACTTTTTAAATTTTTTATTAATCATTTATTGGATAATTATTTGTTTGGATAATTGTTTTTATATTATTCTAAACTTTGATTATAAAATAATTCATTATATTTTATATTAATTATTCATTATATTTTTCTCTTTTTTAAATAACCTAAACCAAATATCCCTGCTATTATAATAAGAATTAAATAAGGAAGTATAGAATTTTCTCCCATAGCTTTTGCAATTTGATTAGATATTACTTCGTATGCTTTACTTAATAATGGTTTTCCACTATCTCCAACTGAATACTGGTTAGTGGTTGTATTTGTTTTTTTAGGGTTATTAGTATTGTTTTGTGTTTTAGCATTGTTAGTTCCATTTTGAATGGAGGCATTATTTAAGTTACCATTTGAACCAGAACCAGTATTAATATTATTAGAACCTGTATTCTGAGGTTTTGATGGTGTTCCTGTTTTTTTAGCAGATATTCTTTGATCAGCACCAATAACATAGCCTGTTTGTTTTTTACCATCAAACAGATGTACTTCACCAGAGGCAGATAGTTTTGCTGTTAAAATAGAAGCAAGTATTCTTGGACATATATGGTTTCCACTATCTCCAAAATAATTAGCTCCAACACTTACTTCATCAAATTGTGGCTTATTTTTAATACCAAAATTTTCATTATTTAAAATAGAATTATATTCTATATTAAAACTTGAAGAAGGATCATAATTATCTCCTATTACAATTCCATTTCCTGTTTCAAACATATCTACGTCTGTATCAGCTGTTTGTTTTTGCTCTTTAATAAGGTTAAATTTTATTATATCATTAACTGATTTACCATTTAACTGAATTCCATTAGCATTTTTAGAAATAGTATTATTTACAATATAACTTTTTTCAGTTCTATCATTAAGATTTATTCCATTTCTTTTATTATTATTGATTAAATTATCAGTTATATTAGCTAATTTTGTGTTTGATAGAAATATTCCATCATAATTATTTTCAATTTTATTCTTAATTATTTTTGTATTGTTTGAAAGTATTAATTCAATTCCGTGCTTTAGATTATTGAATATTGAGCTATTAAAAATTGAAACATATAAAGATTTATATATTAATATTCCTGAATCATTATTATTTTTTATATTACTTGATGTAATATTGATATTTTTGGAATTTATAATATTTATTCCATAACTTTTTGAATTAGATATATTATTATTGTTTATTTTAGAATCTTTACTATTATTGAATAGTACTCCTCCTTTCTGACCTCCACTAATGATATTTGAGTTCATAGTCAGTGATGAGGAATTAACTATTACAGCATAATCAGAGTTACTAATTATATTAAATCCTATTAATTGGCTACCTAAAGCACTTTTTGTAAAATAAAACCCAAAAGTATTATCTCCAATGTTTGCATTTCCATTATTTCCTTTTGAATTATTTGTGATGATTGTAGTTCCATTTCCTTTCAAAGTTAATTTTTTGTTTATTATTAATGATATTTCATTGTAAGTTGAATTTTTAAATTGAATTATATCTCCAGATTTTGCTGAATCAATCAAGCTTTGTATTTCTTGATTTGTTGCATTATGCTCGATTTTTATAGTTGCAGAGTAATTAGGAGAGATAAAAGCAAAAATAGAAATTATAAATAAAATCGATAAGCATATATATTTAATTCTATTTTTTTTTATTTTTTTAAATTTATCCATTTAAACAGTCCAATTTCTATTATTTTAAATTTTAACTATTTTAAATTAAAATAATGAAATATTTATTTAATTTTCATTATACTAATTTCTTATAAACATAAAAATTCAATTTAATCTAATATATTGATTTTTATTTTATCAAAAAGAATAATTATTTTTTAATATATTTCTACATATCGTTTAATTTATATTAACATATATCATTTAATATCTCTTATTTTAATATTTTTAGCTGTTTTATTCTTTTTTTACTACTTTAGATTATTATTTTAATTCTTTTGTATCTTTTAAATATTATTAGATTGTAATTTATATAATCATTTATTTTTTAGCTTTAATTGTAATTATTTATCTTATATAATTAAAAGATTACTTTTATTTAAAATATATTGTAATAGTAATATTTAAATATAATGTATGCCAAATCGATTATTATATAATTACATAACGATATTTGTATAATTTGTTTATATTAATATTATAATTGATGAAATTTATTCAGAATTAATTATTAAAACTATTAATGTAGATAAATCTAGTATATATGGCTATAAATTATATAAATAAATTATATATAAATATGATATGGAATACAGTTCATATTTTATTATATATTTATTATTTTATATTGTTTGAAAATTTTTAGTATTTATAATACTCAACATAACTATAGTTATATATTCTATTTATATCAGATTTATCTTATATGAAATTTATATAATATTGAATTTATCTAATATCAAATAGTTTATTTAAGTCTATTTAATTAAATAGTTTATTTTATATTCATATTCATTAATTATATGTCATTGTATGCATTATTGTTTTGTAGTTATAAAAATACAATTTATATTTATTATAATATTAAGGATGTGGATAATATTAAATTAAAGGGTAAAGATGAGTCTAATAAAAGCATAGCTTTTATATTTTTTGTCTTATTAGTTATTGGTGGAATAGCTTTAAGCATTAATACTTCTTCTGCTGCAACTATTTATGATGTAAATTCTACTAATTCAAATAATGAGATACAAAATATTATAAATGGAATGTCAGATGGAGATACTTTGTTTTTTAACGATGGAGTATTTGAAAATATAGGTTTAATTATTAATAAGACTATAAACATAACTGCTAGTTCAAACGCTCTTATAAAGGCCATAGTTGATACTTCAACATTGGACACAGATGATATTTCTAAATATGCTATTGATAGAGCAGCAGCATTTTATTTTGTAAATGGGTCTAATAATAGTGATATTCACGGTTTAAACATTACTAGTATGCCTGGATTTGACTATTTAAATAATTCTTCTGCAACTTCAAAAAATGCATTAATTTATGCATTACGTAATACTGATAATATAAGTATTCATGATAATACTCTTAATAACTCTGCATGGGGTGTATTTTTAGCAATGAGTACTGGTGCAACTACAATGTCAGTTTATAATAATGTTGTTACTAATATGGCAGATACAGGTATAATCAATTTTGGTTCTGGTTCAGCTATAATTAATAATAATACAATATCTAATGTTGGAAGGCATGGAATAGATGTAAGGCATGGAAGTAGTTCAAATACAATAGTTTCTAATAATACAATAACCAATGCAAGTGAAGGTATCTACACTATGCATTCTGGTGGACATATATTTGCAAATAACACAATAATTAATACTACTTTAAGTGCTATTACTGTTTATGGAGCATATGATATTTTAATTCAAAATAATACTATGAAAAATGGAATCATTGGTATTTTATTAGCTAGTAGCTACCGTAATATAACTTTAACTGATAATAATTTCACTTACACTTCAAAATCAACTTCTCCTAACTTTGGATATAATTTAGTAACTGCAAATACTGCAACTTCTAATTCTAATGTTGATGGAACTTATTCTGATAGTTCTCAAACTCCTGCAAAAATTTCTATAAATTCTTCTTATGAAAAAACTTCTATAACAAATGGACAGACTGTAAAATACACTGTTAAAGTATCTAATACAGGAAATGCTTCTGGAAGTAATATAACCATCTCCAATATTTTACCTAGTGGAGTAAGTGCGAATTCTGTAATTGTAACTAAAGGTAACTTTTCTAATGGTGTATGGACTATTGATTCATTATCTAATGATAATGATGCTATTTTAGTCTTCTATGCAAAACCTTCAAAATCTGGAACTTTTGCTAATACAATTAGTGCAACCTATAATGATAACTTGAATAAAGGTAACAATTGGGTTGATCTTAATGGAACTAAAACTACATTAACTGTAGATAAGGATATTAAAGTATCTAGTAGTAATGCATTTAGTGCAAGTAAAGTAAAGAGAAATAAATATTTCTATATAACAACTACAATTAAAAACACTGGATTAGATAACTCCAGTACATTCAATAGTAAAATAGCAACCACCAAAGGATTAAAAGTAGCAGCAGTAAGTAAAAGTAGCTATGCATCATACAACAAAAAAAGCCAAACATGGACAGTCAAAAAAGTTCCTGCTAAAAAGACAGTGACCTTAAAAATGAAAGTCAAAGCAACAAAAACCGGAACACAAAAAGTAAAAGTAACAACAAACGGCAAATCACAAACCAAATCTGTAAAAGTTGTCAAATAATAATATTAGAATACTAATATTATATATGTATGGAATATATTGAAAAATAAATTTGAAGATAAATAGGAGATATGTATTAAATTATATTTAAATGATTTTTTACTATCTTTTATTTATTACATATTCTATTTATTACTATTTTCTGCTTGTTATTATATTACATTTATTATTATTTTATAATTATTATATTATGATTATTATTATATACTATTTGATGGATATTAAATCATATTTTATATAATTTTATATAATTCTATATATTTTATATCATATTTTTATTTTCATTTTTAATGGTAATACTGTTTATTATCGATTATTATTTCTTTTAAATTTATATTTATTCAATTTATTATAATATAACTAAAATTGAAATATTATAAGAATTTTTAAAGTTTTTTAATCCAAATAAATTTTTTTAATTATAAATTAATAATTTAAATCAAGTTAATTTTTTAAAAAATAATGTCGTCATGATAACATTTATATTTATGGATTGTATAAATAAGAATATTGTAGAAATTAATCTGTATATGAATTAATTTTTATGAGAATTAAGATTTTAAGAATAAGAATCTTATAAGAATTTTGATTATTATTGAAATTATTAGATTAAATTATATCTGATTAGAACATATATGACTAAAATATATCTAATTAAGAACTTAATTATAGGTAAAAATATGAATCCAATGGATATTTTATGGCAAGCAGGTGTAATAGCAGCAATCATAGTCTTTGGTGTTAAAATTGGTTTAGGTTCATCTATGGCTAACCTTTCAAAGAAAGCGATATTGTTGCTTATATCTATTTATGGTGTTGGTATCTATATCACTACTCAAATTGCATCGATTTATTCAAGTCAATTTACAAACTTTGTTATATCATATAATACTCCTATATTTATAGTCATGTCTATAATAATGATTTTAGCTGGTTTAACAACTATAAGGGAATGGAAAGTTCATAGATGTAATACTTCAACAACATCTGCCCTTGCTGTAATTGCACCATCTCCTTGTTGTTTCTTATCTATCACTATAACTGCTATATTTGTTGCCCCTATATTGGGATTGTCTATTGGTGAATTAAGTCCTATAATAGCTGTAATTTTAGCATTGGTAATTATATTATCATATTTCTTTGCAAATATAATTGTTAAATTGATTAAAAAACCTTATCCAATTATTCTTGGAAATTTCATGCTTTTTTTAGGAATTTATTTTTTGCTTGCTGCATTATTGCTTCCAAACTTAATCGATGGATTCAAAAAAATCATGAAGCCTATTAGTTTAGTTGATGCAAACCTTATAGTATACTTAATTCCTGTAATAATAATATTAATGATTATTGGAGTGTTTTTCTCTAAAAAAAATAGTTTCTTGAATAATTGATATTCTAAATAATTTATGATTTAAAATAAGTATATATTATTGATTATATCTTGTTAATAATGTCTTGTTGGTTATATCTTGTTAATAATGTCTTGTTGGTTATATCTTGTTGTTTACGTTCTATTGATTATATTTTATTAGTTGTCTGTAGTTGATTATTCTCTAAATATAAATTTAAATATAAATTTAAAACTAAAAATATGTTTTTGGTGTTTTTAAATTATTAGGTGGTTAAATGGTTTTAAGTATTCCTGGAAGTGGGATTTTAACTTCAACTTTAAATGTGATTTCTCAAAGTTTGCTGATTCCTGTTATTATTCTATTGTTAATATTTGTTGTTTATGCAGTTATTACAATTGGTAGTCTTATTTCTGAATATAGTTCTAGAAAGAAGGTTCCAGTTTCAGTTATGAAAAATTTAATTCATGATATTTCTTTAGCTGAAAATGCTGAAATTGCCAAAAGTGCTATTAGTTCTTCAGAAATTCCTGAGAAGCAAAAAGAAGATTTATTGGATTTAATATCTTCTGAAGATTTATCTAAAGAATCTCGTGAAGCTTTAGCTAGGAAATTAATTGAGAATGAAGAGAATTTAATCGATAAAATTCTTGAAAAAACTGATATTATGGCTCGTATTGGTCCAACTTTAGGTTTGATGGGAACTTTAATTCCTATGGGTCCAGGACTTGCAGCCTTAGGTAGTGGTGATGTTACTGGCCTTGCTAATGCAATTATTGTTGCTTTTGACACAACTGTTGTTGGTATTGGTGCAGGTGCAGTAGGTTATCTTGTATCTAAAATAAGAAAAAGATGGTATGATGATTACTTATCTAATTTAGATGCACTTTCAGATGCAGTACTTGATTTTATGAAAAAAAATTATCAAAATTAATATTTTCAATAGATTATGAGTTATTTATTATATAAAAGTTATTTGTGATTTTTATGGTTAGATCCAAAAGAAATAGGAGGTCTTCAAGAACTGAAGAGGATCCAATGGCAGGTACAACTAATCTTGTTGATGCAATGCTTGTGATATCTGTAGGTTTATTAGTTTTTCTTGTAATGTCATGGAATATGCAATCTGTTGTTTTTAATGCTGATATGACTCCTGAAGAAAAAGAATCAACTATGGAGAAAATAAAAAGTGTTTCTGAAGTAAAACAAGGGAAAGAAATAGATGATGATATAAACTCATCTAATAGCTCTGGTGAAGGATATGTGGAAATGGGTAAAGTTTACAAAGATCCAAACACGGGAAAATTAATAATGGTCGAGTAATATGAAACTATTTTTTAAGTATTTTAAGATTTTTATATAATTTTTTATATAATCTTTTTGATACTTATAGTTTTAATTTTATATTTCTAATAATATATTTCTATTATTATATTTTTAATATTTATCTTTTAATATCATATTTCTAATACTATATTTCTAATATTATATTTTTGATATTTCTTTTAAACAAATATGGAGGCAATATAATGGATAATATTTTTGATGAACAATTAGAGAAAGCTAAAAATTTTCATGGAGAAATATGTGGTGGAGTTTTAACTGGAACTAAAATGACAATTTATGCGATTGAAAAGCTTAATCTCAAATTTAATGAAAAAAATCCTGAATTAATAGCTATTGTTGAAATTGATCGTTGTGTTTATGATGCGGTTCAAGCTATTACACAAGGTTCAACTGGAACTAAATCTGTTAAACTAATAGACTATGGAAAATTTGCAGTTACTTTTTATAATAAGGAAACTGATGAAGCTATTAGATTAACTGATGTTGATGCAAGTTCAAGTGTTAATACTGGTGAAACTATAGATGAAAGAATTGAAAGGTATAAAAACACACCTGCTAATGAATTATTTAAAATTGAAGATGTTAAAGTCTTTTTTGATGAAAATAATTTGCCTGGTATGCCAACAATTAAAAAAAGATGTTCTATTTGTGATGAAGTTGTTTTAGATAATAAAAATTCATTAGTTAATGGTAAACCGATCTGTAAGTCTTGTTTTAAAGGCTCCTATTATGAAATAATCTAAACATTAATTATTATTAAACATTAATTATTGTGTTTTTTCCTATTTTTTAGTAGCTATTCTTTTTAGCTACTATTATTAATTATTATTAATTATTATTAGTTATTATTAGTTATTATTAGTTATTATTAGCTATTATAATGTCTATTTTTATTTAGTTACTATTTATTGATATTTATTATTTTATTCTTTTTTATTAACAATTATTCTGATATTTCTATATATTAACATTATTAAAATAAGATATCTTTAAAGTCAAATTACAAATAATAAATTATATTAATCTTTTAAACATTATTATAATTAGAGTATATTTAAATTATATTATGAGATATTTTAAATAAAATTATATATAAAATCTGATAAATAACAAGTAGAATTAGAATAATTTATGTGATAAAATGAAAATAGGAGTATCAACATTAGCTATTAATAATAATGAATTATATGAAAACTTAAAATTTTTAGAAGAGTTGAATATTGATTATGTTGAAATATTACAAGAGTATCCAAATTCTAATATTGATGTTGATTTATTAAATTCATTTAATTTTCATTATACGATTCATTCTCCTATTATTGATTTAAATATTGCCTCTTTGAACAAATCTATTCAAATGGCTTCTATAAATGAAATTGGAAAATCTATAGATTTAGCTAATAGTCTTGATAGTGATATTATTGTTGTTCATCCTGGTTCTGTTCCTTTTTTAGCACGTGATTATGTTGATAAAGTTTTAGTTAAGTGTCGTGAGTCACTTATAACTTGTGAAAATTATGCTAAAGATTTGGGAGTTAATATAGCTGTTGAAAATATGCCGAATATTGATGGTTTTCTTTATAAAGATATTAATGAGCTTAATGAATTGTTAATTAATTTGGATATGGGAATGACTCTTGATGTTGGTCATGCTGGTGTTAATGGTTTTTTAGAAAATGATATGTATTTTGATTCAATTAAACATGTACATTTATCTGATAATAATCATGATCATGATATGCACTATGCTTTAGGTGAAGGATCAATCGATTTTAAGACAGTGATTGAAAACTTTGAGAAACATAATTATGATGGTATATATGTAATTGAGGTAAATGATAAAGAATCTGTTCTAAAGAGTTTAGAATATCTAGAAAAATTATAAATTAAATCTATAGGATATTTTTAATTTTTAACAATATATAATATAAAAATAGGAATCATATAATAAAGAATTATATAATAGAGATTATTCATATAATAACAATAAAAACTAATATTTATTTATAAAGACCATGTTTATTGATTAATATTTTTATAGTTATTACATTTATCATAGTTATTACAATTATTACAATTATTATAGTTATTATTTTATTATAATTATTAATAGTTATTATTTAATATTTTTAATATTTTTAATAGCTTTAATTGTTTTAATACTTGTAATATTTTTAATATCTATAATATTTATAATATTATTAAAACTTATTATTAATTAATTAATATTAATTTATTTTATTAAAATCTTTGAAGGTAAGGTAAATACGGAAAGGTAAATAATATGATATGGAATAAAGAAGCAGAATGTATGTCTAGAGAGGAATTAAGAGAAATTCAACTAAAGAAGCTACAAAAGATTGTTAAAAGAGCTTATGAAAATGTACCATATTATAATAAAAAATATACCGAATTAGGGGTATTTCCTGAAGATATCGAAACTCTTGAAGACATTAATAAACTTCCTTTTACCACTAAAGATGATCTTAGAGAGGGTTATCCATTTGGTATGTTTGCAGTACCTCCAAAAGAAATAGTGGAAGTTCATAGCTCCTCTGGAACCACTGGAAAACCTGTTGTTTCAGGTTATACAAGAAAAGACCTTGATGATTGGAGTGAAATTATGGCAAGAGGTCTTAATATGATGGGTATTCATGAGGAGGACATTATTCAAAATACTCATGGTTATGGTCTTTTTACTGGAGGTTTTGGAGTTCATTATGGTGCACAAAAAATCGGATCAATAGTTGTTCCAATTTCAACTGGTCAAACAAGAAGACAAATTGAAATTATGAAAGATTTTGGAACTACTACCTTGATATTCACGCCTTCTTATGGTTTATATCTTGCTGAAGTAGCAAAAGAAGAGGGAATTGATCCAAAATCTGTTGGATTAAAAGCTATTGGATTTGGAGCTGAAATGTGGACTGAAGAAATGAGAAAAAAAATTGAAAATGATTTCAATGCTCCAGCATTTAATATTTATGGACTAACTGAGTTAATGGGACCAGGAATAGCTGTTGAATGTAGTTCTCAAAATGGATTACATATTTCTGAAGATTACTTTTTACCAGAAATTATAGATCCTAACACTGGAAAACAATTAGAAGAAGGAAAAAAAGGAGAATTAGTTTTAACAAATTTAGAAAGAGAAGGAATGCCTATTATTCGTTTTAGAACAAAAGATATTACATCTCTTCATTATGACAAATGTGAATGTACTAGGACTTTTGTAAAAATGGATAGAATAACTGGTAGATCTGATGATATGATTAAAGTTAAGGGTGTAGCTATCTTCCCATCTCAAATTGAAAAGGCATTACTTAAAATTGACAGTATAGAACCTCATTATCAGATTATTGTGACTAGACCTCATTTAATGGATGAAATTGAAGTTAAGGTTGAAGCATCTCCAGATATATTCTTTGATGAAGTAAAAGAAATGATTAATATAAAAAAGAAAATTGAGGATTATATTGAAAATGAAATTGGTCTAAGAGTTAAAGTTTCGCTTGTTGAACCTAAAAGTATTCCGAGAAGTGAAGGAAAAGCTGTTAGAGTAATAGATAAAAGAGATTTGCATTAAATAATATTTTTATTAAATAAATTTATCTTGATAATGGTAAGAGGATATAATTGAAAATTAGTTTATATGGGGATATGTTTGAAAATTAGTTAACAATATGAGGGATATAATGAAGATTAGTCAATTATCAATATTTTTAGAAAATAAAGAAGGAAGATTATGGAATGCATTAGATGCTCTAGCTAATGGTGGGGTAAATATAAGGGCATTATCATTAGCAGATACCTCTGATTTTGGAATTTTAAGGATTATTGTTCATGATCCAGAAAAAGCAAAAAAAATACTTGAAAAAAATGATTTTATTGTAAAAATTATCGATGTTGTTGGAGTTGAGTTAGATGATACTCCTGGAGGACTTGCTAATGTTTTAAAATTATTAAATGAAAATAATATCAATTTGGAATATATTTACGCTTTTACTCATGAAAAAACAGAAAAAGCTATATTACTACTTCAATCTAAAGATTTAGATATCCTTATAAATGTTTTAGAAAATAATAATGTTAATATAGTTCCATCTAAAGAAGTTTATAACTTGTAAAAAATTCTCATTGTTAATTATTATTAATTTGTTAATTGTTATTAATTATTATCAATTATTCTCATTAGCTACAGTTATTAGTATCTAATGATATTAGTTATTATTATTTTTTAATTTTATAATATCTTAACTTTATATTTTATAAAAATATAAAAAAGGTGAAAAAATGGATAGTTATTGTCCAGAATGCGGAAAAAAATTAGAAGAAGGAAGCGACTTTTGTTCTGATTGTGGAACTAAAGTTAATTCTGAAAGTGTAAATGATTTTGAAAAAAACAATGAAAGTACTTATGAACAAACAAAAGTGATAATTAAAGATGAGAAAAGTCCTGGCTTAGCAGCTGTTTTATCATTCTTGATTATTGGTTTAGGTCAAATATATAATGGAGAAATTGCTAAAGGATTAATACTATTAGTAGTATCATATATATGTATAGCTTTATTCTTCCTTATAATTCCACCTATCATAGCAGTAATCTTATGGGTATATGCTATCTATGATGCTTATAATACAGCTAAAGATATTAATGCAGGTATTTACTAGTAATCTGTTTAATTATAAGTAGATTAAAGAAAAAATTATTAATAATAAGTATATTAATAATTAATAAATATATTAATAGTAATAAGTACTTAAAAAAATAAAATTAAAAACAAAAATAAAAGATAATAAGAATAATTGGAAAATATTAGAAAATTGAATAAATAAAAAATTAAATAACTAAAGAATTAAAAAATTAAATATTGATTAGCTATACTCAGCTAATCTTTCTATTCTTTTTAGCATATTTGGATGGGTTGAAAACAATTCCATAACTTTATCACTAGTTGTTATATTGACATTTTTACTTTTTAATTGAGCTAACTCAATTTCAGATATTTCACCATCTCTATTTAAATCTAATTGAGATAATTGTTCTATATCATCTCTAGCATTTGATATATCATTTAAAAAGAATGCTTTTACTCCTTGAATATCTTTAACTTCTTCTTTAGGAGATTTTGCAGCACCATAAACAAGTTTATATAAAGCTGAAGCTAATTTATCTGGTTTCCCACCAATTTCAATACTTCCTAAGTCTGCGTAATATTCTCTAGTTCTTGATATGAATAAAACAATTAATTGTCCTAGGAAATAAGCAGCAATAGCTAAAACTCCGATTAAAATACCTCCACCATTTCTACTGTCTCCACTAAATAGAAATGATAGGGCAATATAATAACATATAAGTGGAACTGCACTTACTAATGTTGTAACAGCCATATCATTATGTTTAATATGAGATAATTCATGTCCAAGAACAGCTTTTAGCTCATCCTTGTTTAATGTATTAAGAATTCCTCTTGTAACACAAACTCTTCCCTCTTTTTTAGTTCTTCCAAAAGCAAATGCATTTGGAATATTTGTTTCAGAAACTCCGATTTTAGGTTTTGAAATTCCTGCATTCATAGCTAATTCACTAACCATTTGGTTTAATTCTGGAGCTTGTTGTTCTGTAACATATTTTACTCCCATTGCTTTTTCAACCATTGAAGGTCCTATTAGGTATTGTATAAATATTATTCCTAATCCTAATATTACGAATAGTGTGTAATTTCCACCATATCCTAATAAAGTAGCTGCTAATATCACAATAGCAAATATTAATCCGAATAATAACATTACAGCAAGACTCAATCTTAATTTTAGTTTCCATGTCCTTACAATCATTTAAATACCTTTTTTATCAAATTAAATTATTGACTCTTAATATTTATTAATTATAAATGCTTTTACTAAAATTAGCATTTATTAATTATTAATATTATATTAATTAGCAATATTATATTAATTAGTAATATTATATTAGTTATTAATATTAATTATTAATATTAATTATTTTTATTAATTATTTTATTGATTAATGATAATTTTATTAATTAATGATAATGTACTAATTAAAATATTTTATAGTATTAGAATACTATTAAGATAGTACATACTATTAAAATATTTCATATTATTGAAATATTCATTACATTAAATATAAAAATATTAAAATATCGATATTAATATGTATTTTTATCTATATAAATTTTGTTATTATTACAAATTGTTATTTTAATTTTATATAGAGATATTAAGATATACTTAAAAAAAATTATCTTTTAAGATTAAATTCATGATAATTTCACTTTATTTAATCAAATTTAAAAAACCCGTTTGGATTAAATTTATATTCTTGTAGAATCTTCTTATCTGTACTGTCCAATTTTTGTTTTTTTATGGGATGTATTGGACTTCCTTCTTTACTATATATTTTTCCAGAAACTTTTTTAGGGCCTAAAAATTTTCCAGCATCTCCATTAACAATAACAATGCCCTTTTTCATTTCAACTGCTGTAAAATCATCACAATTTCCATTTATTATAACAGTCCCTCCATTTAAAAGAGCAGCTGTATTGTTCCCAGCATTCCCATTAATCCTAACAACTCCATTTTTCATTAAAATTCCTGTTGAAAGATCAGCATCTCCATCTAAGATAATTTCAAAATCTTTATCTAATCTAGCACCTAAAGTATCTCTTATTAACCCATCACTAATCTCAAGCTTTTTACCAGAGATATCTGCACCTATTAATTTAATATTTTTAGGTTCATCCATTAATAGTTCTGTAACTGAAATGAATTTTCTATATCCTTTAATATCAGACTTAACTTCAACTAAATTTCCAATTGGATCTTTAATATTTCCATTAACATAAATGTTTCCTTTTCTAATACTTATTCCCATTCTACTAGCTACATTACCATTTATAAATACATCTCCAACTGGAATTGCAGATCCAGTTCCACCAAAGTATGCTAAATCAACACCCATACTTGAACAAAGTCTATGACCTACATCTCCATTTATTTTTATGGAATTTCCTTTTTTCAAATGTTCAACAAGGTCTTGGAAAGTATAATCATTGTTGGGGATTTTATCGGTTAAACCCATTTTTTCTCCTTTATGATTCCAATAAAAATTGTATGTAAAATCACAAAGACAATCAACAGGTTCTTCAATATCTAATTCAATCAAATTTTCATCAGATATTTTTTCTTTCTTTTTAAATCTCCCAAACATATTATCAATCCATTTTATGAATATTTTTGATTATTTTAAATATTTTAACTATTATTTGATAGTTTATATATTAGTTATTAGTAAAGGTTGATTATTAATTAAATATTAGTTTTTAGTTAATTATCGATTATTAATTAAATAAAATTTCTAAAAATTAATTATTAACTATTTAATATACTATAAACTTCTTGTTCTTTTATAACTTCCATCATATACAAGTTTTATAATGGCATTTTTTGTATCGACATCATCGAAGTTTACTCCTCTAATATCTGTTCCTCTAATATATGTTTTGTTTAAGCTTGAACCATCTAATTTAGCATTATACAGTTTAGCTCCAGATAAATCTGCCCCATCAAGATTCACATTTTTAAGGTTGCAGTAACTCATATCTGCGCCACGAAAATTAACACCTTTTAGATCAGACCCCTGCAAATTTGCACCTTTAAGATTAGCACATGTAAAATCACAATTTTTTATATTAATTTTTGATAAGTTAGCATTGCTTAAATTAGCACGTCTGAAATCAACATTATTAAAATCCATTTTTCTTAAATCAGACCCTACTAGATTAGCTTTTCTATAATCCTTCATAATTTTCCTCCTAATAGATTTAAAATTCCATAAAGAGTGTAATTAACATATATTTAATTAAATTAGTTGTTATTATATATTAATAATATATGTCAATAATAGAATAAAAATTCTTTTATAAAAAGTTTTTATAAAAATTATTTATATTTCAATGAAAATTTTTTTATATTTTAAATAAAAAATTCATAATGATAATAAATAAATATAACAAAAATAAAGATATTTATATGACTATTAAATTCATTTAAATCATTATTATTTTTATTATTTAGAATATTTTTCATCTACTAACAAAAATAATATTTTATAAAATAATAATATAAAGAAATAATATTATAAAAAATAATAATATAAGTGTTATTATATAAAGTTATGATAAAATAATAGTAGTAGATAAAATAATATTATGAAATATAGAAATAGTTAAAATATTGTTTATAAATCTTATAGTATATAGTATAATTATAAAAGATAGTTATTTATTATATTATTAGTATTATTAGCAGTGGATGATAATAATATCAGAACTAATGATTTATTTTTAATGAATGTTTATAATTAAATGAAATTTTAACTTAATTATATTTATTAGTTAATTGGTGATATAATGAAAGGACCTTGGGTAGAAAAATACAGACCACAAACTTTAGAAGATGTTGTAGGGCAAAAACACATTATTGAGCGATTAAAAAATTATGTAAATGAAGAAGGAATGCCAAACTTAATGTTTACAGGTCCTGCAGGAGTTGGAAAAACAACAACTGCCCTTGCTCTAGTTAAATCTATTTTAGGTGAATATTGGCGTCAAAACTTTTTAGAATTAAATGCTTCAGATGCAAGAGGTATTGAAACTGTTCGTACTAATATTAAGAATTTTTGCCGTTTGAAGCCTGTTGGAGCTCCATTTAGGATAATTTTCTTAGATGAAGTTGATAACATGACTAAAGATGCTCAACATGCATTGCGTCGTGAGATGGAGATGTATACTAAAACTGCTTCATTTATACTCTCATGTAATTATTCTTCTAAGATTATTGACCCTATTCAATCAAGATGTGCTATATTTAGATTTGCTCCAATTAAAGGTCAAGATGTTGCAGATAGATTAGAATACATAGCTAATCAAGAAAATCTAGACTATGAATCAAATTCTATTGAAACTATAGTTTACTTTGCTGAAGGAGACCTACGTAAAGCAATTAATCTCCTTCAAGCTGCAGCATCTGGTGAAGGTACAATAACAGAAGATAGAATATATGAGGTTGTTTCAAAGGCAAGGCCAAAAGATATTAGTGATATGGTTACTAAAGCTCTTACTGGTGATTTCATGGGCGCGAGAGACTTACTTCGTGAAACAATGGTTTTACAAGGAACTAGTGGAGAAGATATGGTAAATCAGATTTACCAAGATGTTACTAAAAGAGCAATGGAAGGGAAAATGGATGGAGAAGTGTATATTCCTTTGATTGAAGCTATTGCTGATTCTGACTTTAGAATTAGGGAAGGTGCAAACCCGAGGATTCAATTAGAAGCACTTTTAACTAAATTTTTATAATTACATTTATTATAAAATATTTAATGTATTAAATTATTATATTTTAGTATTATAGCTATTTAGAATTGTATTTAGTTGTAATCATAGCTATTTAGCATTATATTAACTATTTAACATTAGATTAGCTATTTATTATATATAGGTAAGTAATATGCGTTGGACAGAAAAATACCGACCAAAAAATTTTGATGAAATTATTGGAAACGGTAAACAGAAAAAAGAAATTGAAGCATGGGTTAAAGAGTGGAAAGAAGGTAATCCTCAGCCATGCTTATTACTTGTTGGACCAGCTGGAACTGGGAAAACAACCATTGCTCATGTAATAGCTCGTGAATTTTCAGACTTTATTGAGCTTAATGCGAGTGATAAACGTTCCTATGACATAATCATGAATACTGTAGGTCAATCAGCAACTACCAAATCATTTTTTACTAATGATAATGAGTATAAACTTATTATATTAGATGAAGTCGATGGTATTCATGGAACTGATGATAGAGGTGGAACTAGGGCTATTGGTAAAATAATTAAAGAAAGTATCCATCCTATTGTTATGACAGCTAATGACTTTTATAGTAAAAGATTGACTAGTATAAAACCAAAATGTAAAGTCATTAAAATTGGAAAAGTCCATACTAATTCTATAAATGCATTACTTAAAAGAATATGTGTAAAAGAAGGAATTGAAGCAGATCCTGAAGCTGTACGTGCTTTAGCTAAAGGTTCTAATGGTGATATGAGATCAGCTTTAAACACTCTTCAAGTTATAGCTGAAGAAACTAAAAAACTTGAGATGTCTGACTTAGAGCTTGTTTCTCAAAAAGACAATACTAATAATATTTTTGATAGTGTTAGAAGAGTTTTAAAAAGTAAAAGTATTGATAAAGTAAAGAATTCTCTTAGATTAGATGAGGATCCAACTTTAGTATTAGAGTATATTGCTGAAAATATTCCTAGAGAATATGAAAAACCTAAAGAAATTAAAAAAGCTTATGAAATGGTTAGTGAAGCTGATTTATACTTTGGAAGAGCTAGGCAAACTAGAAATTATACTTATTGGAGATATGCTAGTGAATTTATGGGGGTTGGTGTTGCATTATCTAAAGATGATACTTATAAAAAATTCACAAGGCTTACTGGTGCAATGGCATTCTCTCTAATGGGAAGGACTAAAGGTAAAAGAGCTCTTAGAGATGGAATTGCAGAGAAAATGGCTGAAAAAATTCATGTTTCTAATAGTGTGGCTATTTCAATGTTTCCTTATCTTGAAATAATGTTTGAAAATGATGATGTAGCTTATGATATTTCCACATTCTTTGATTTTGATGAAGATGAAATAAAAAGATTCAGGAAAAGAAAAATTCCAAAGTCTGTTATTAAAAGAAAAGAAAAAGAAAGACAAGAAGAATTAGCTAAAAGAAAAGAAAAACAAAATCAGGATGATTTAGCTAAAGAAGAAAATATTAAATTGAACAATAACTCATTAAATCAGGAAGAATCATTATTTACATCTAATTTAGAGCCTAATATAAAAAATAAAGAATCTAATTTAAAATTAGAAACTGAAAAAACAAAAGAAAATAAAGAAGAGTTAAATTCTTCAAAAAAAGACAGGATAAATAAAAATAAATCCAAAAAAGAAGAAGAAACTACTAAAACAGATGATGATAAAGAGAATAATATTAAAAAAGATAAAGAAATCAAAAAAGATTCTGCTCAAAAATCTTTATTTAATTTTTAATATATATTATTTTTTTTGTTTATTTTTAGAATTAATCTTTTTATTTATATATTCTTATATTTTTTATTTTTTGATATAACTAGTAATATTCCATTAATTCTTCAAATTCAGGAGTAGCTACAAATTCATCAATAAAGTCATTTATATCTTTAATAAATTCTTTTTTTCTATTTTCAAGATCTTTAATTTTAGAATAGTCTTTTTTTAGTGTTAATATTAGTTTAATATCATCAGTTTCAAGTTCTATTTCTGGATATTCTAGACCAAGTAGTTCTTGTTCTAAATCATCAAAATTAGTCATGTCATCAATATTTTTTATATTATCTAACTTATTGTATAATTTATCATTTAATTTATTATTTAATTTATTATCTAGTTTATTTGGATTATCTACTTCTTTTAAATCCATAGTTAAAACCTTCTAAAATTTATTAAGCTCTTCCTAATTCTTTGTGAGCTCTAGCTAGATGTCCTGCAGCTAATGCACCCATTAAAGATAATTCTCCAGCTAAAACGGTAGCTATCACTATTTCTGCAAACTTTTTAACATTTCCAGATCCAGCTACACCTAAAATTTCCAATGATTCATTTGCTGTTTTAAGGCTTGTTCCACCACCAATTGTAGCTATTGGTAAATCAGGCATGGTTACAGAAAAGTATAAATCTCCATCTCTATCTTCTGTTGTGGTTATTCCTAATGATCCTTCAACAACATGGGCTATATCTTGACCTGTAGCTAAAAATATCGCTCCAATCATATTTGCAAAGTGTGCATTAAATCCCATACTTCCACTAATGGCTGATCCAATTAGATTTTTAGCTGTGTTAACTTCTACTATTGCTTCTGCTGTAGTTTTGAGTTTGTTTTTAACTATCCTTTCTGGGATAATTATATCTGCAACCACAGTTTTACCTCTACCTTCAACTAAGTTAATGGAAGATGGTTTTTTATCAACACATGCATTACCACTTAGTGCAATTAATTGAGCATCTGTTTCATTTAATAGAAGTTCTAAAACTTTTTCTGTAGCTATTGTAACCATGTTCATTCCCATACTATCTCCAGTAGAGTAAACAAAACGAGGGTAAATGTAATTTCCTACAACAAGTATTGGGTCAATTTTTAAAAGTTTTCCATGTTTTGTGGTACTTTCAGCTATTTTTTTTAGATTTTGGAAGTTGTCTTCAAACCATTTTTTAATTTCAATAGCTTGAACTCCAGATTTTGCTTTAATAACCGGTGCTCTTGTCATTTTATCATCAATAACTCTAGAATTCACTCCTCCTGCTTCTGTTATTGTAGAACATCCTCTATTAACTGATGCTACAAGTGCTCCTTCAGATGTTGCAAGTGGAACATAAAAATCGTCATTTTCTATATATTCTCCATTGATTCTTAATGGTCCTGCAACTCCAATTGGAATTTGTATTGTTCCAATTGGGTTTTCAATATTTTTTTTAGAAGCTGATTCCATATCAAGAGTATAATTAGCTATTGTATTGAGTTTTGTATTGGTTGTTTCTTCAATAAACTCTCTTCTTATATCAATAGCTTGTTCAGTGGAAGATGAATATTTATCAACTTCATATAATTTCATTTCACCATTTTTAAGTTTTTGAATTATATCTTTTTTATCCATAAAAAAGCTCCTATTTGATATCAGATTGTTTTAATTAATTCAACGATGTCTGAAGGCTTTTTAGCTACATTTACACCAGCTTTTTTAAGAGCTTTCATTTTACTTTCTGCAGTTCCACTATTTCCTTCAATTATAGCTCCTGCATGCCCCATTCTTTTACCTGGAGGTGCGGTTATACCTGCAATATATGAAACAACTGGTTTTGAGATGTTTTTATTAATATATTCTGCAGCTTTTTCCTCAGCATTTCCTCCGATTTCTCCAATCATCACAATTTTTTCTGTTTCTGGATCATCTTCAAATTTTTGTAGTATTGTAGAGTAATCTGTCCCTATTACAGGATCTCCTCCAATCCCGATACATGTACTTTGACCAATTCCGTCTCTAGTAAGTTGGCTAGCTACTTCATAAGTTAAAGTTCCGCTTCTAGATATAACTCCTACATTTCCCTCTGAAAATATATGTGTTGGCATAATTCCCATTTTTCCAACTTTTGGAGATATTATTCCTGGTGTATTAGGTCCAATAACAGTAACATCTTTATTTTTCCCATAAGCCATTATTTCCATTGAATCATGGACTGGTATATGTTCTGTAATAATAACTACAAGGTCTAAATGTTTTATTGATTCAAAAGCTGCATCTTTTGCAAAAGGTGCTGGAACAAATATTATTGAAGCATTGACATCTGTTTCTTCTTTAGCTGCTTCGATAGAATCAAATATAGGTACATTTTGAAATTGTTGCCCTCCTTTTCCAGGAGTTACACCGGCTACAATATTTGTATTATATTGAAGCATTTGCTCTGTATGGAACGATCCTTGTTTTCCTGTAATTCCTTGAACTAAACATCTTGTATCTTCATTTAATAAGATCATTTTTACCCTCATTTTATTTTATAATATATTTTATAATGTTTTATTTAATATCTCAGTTATATTTAATAATAATATTTAATAAATTTAATAATAATAATATTTAATAATCAAGTGTTGTTTTTGATTATTTTAAAATTCTAGACCTTTCTTGAAAAGGAATTGATAAATCAATAACATTACCATTCATAAAAGCAGAAACTGAAAAAATCACACTTCCTGGAATAACATTACAAGGAGTTCCTCTTTCAACAAGATAAGTATTTTTATTTCCACAAGCTGCACCAATCATAGCTCCTGCAATTACTCCAACAGATTCAATATTTTCAACACTAGCTACAACAATAGGATCATCAGTTTCACTTGATACATAACCTACTCCAGGAATTTTCTTTTGACCACCTATTTTATCACATATGTCAGTAAGACCAGACATACCAGTAGCTGCATCAATACAAGAGTTAGCTACATCTTCTACGAATGATTCTCCTCCATAAGTATCAAATGCAACTATAATTGCATCAGGATATCTATCCTGCCTAATATTTGCTTCTCCATAAGAAATTCCTTCTCCTGCAGTTTCTGGATTATCAGATATTCCAGCCACATCACCAATATCTTCAGCATTCTTTCTTAGAATATTTACGATCCCTTGATTTATTTTTTCTAGTAGATTATCTTCTACAAAAGCAGATATTACTATATCATCACCTGTGATGTTTGTTAAAGCAGCACTATGTGCTCCTGCTTCAATCAACTTATGGATATCATTTTCTATATCATTAATCAATGAATAACTACAAGAAACATCATTTTTAGAGATATCTGCTCCAATAGCTGTTATTTTCAATTTAACACCTAGTAATTTTTAATTTATTCTATAATTTTTAATTTATTAATTCTTTATATGTTTAATTATATACTTAATAATTTAATTATTAATGTTTATGATAATTATTATTTATTAATTCTTATTTATATTATTGTAGGTTTTATCTATTCTTTTTGAATTTTATTTGTTATATTAATTATTTTTAAAAAACAGTAAAAAAACAGTAAAGTTAATTAAGAGTAAATACAAAACATATCTTTACAAAACATTACTTTAAAAAATATAATTTTATAAAATATAATTTTATATTACATTAATTTATATTATAAATAATTCATACGATTATTAATTAATATTAAAATTAATCTATATTAGAAACATAATTCATACTACTAATTAATTCATACTACTATTGTTTACTATTATAATTAATTTATATTAAAATTAAGAATGATTTCATAGATAATTTAATCAAAGAGGAAGAATATTGATTTCACAGACTAAAATAGCTATTCCTATTCTACAAGAAAAAGAAGAAGATATAATTAATACTGCTCAAGATTTTGTTAAAAAAGGGGCTGATCTTCTTGAACTTAGGATTGATGGTATAACTAATCTTAATTCTGATATGGTTAAAAATATTATTGAGTCTATTAATTTTCCAGTTATAGCAACTAATCGTTCTAAAAAGGAAGGAGGATTCTTTTTAGGTAGTGAAAAAGAAAGGATAAATATTCTTAAAAATTGTTGTGATTTAGAAAATGTTGAGTATATTGATATAGAACTTCAAACTGATCCTTGTCTTCGAAATTTTCTTATTGATAAATGTAGAGAAGCTAATGTTAAAACTATCATATCTTTTCATGATTTTGAAAAAACACCTTCAGTTGATTATTTACTTAAAATTGTAAATGAAGAAAAAGAATTAGGTGATGTAGCTAAAATTGCTGTTATGCCAAGAAATTTAGAGGATACTATAAATGTTTTAGCTATAATGTCTCATTGTGATAATACAATAGCTATATCTATGGGTGAAATAGGAAGTTATACTCGAGTTATGGCCTCTAAATTCAATGCACCTTTTACATTTGCTACTGGTGGAGATGTGACAGCTCCTGGTCAGATTGATATTGAAACTATGAAACTATTAATAAACATGGATCTAATGGATCATGATGATCTTTTAGATGATATTTAGCTTTTTTAACTCTTTAAATTTTTTTAATTTCTTATCTATTCTTAGCTATTTTTAATTTATTATCTATTTTTAGCTATTTTTTACCTATTTTTAATTTATTATCTATTTTTAGCTATTTTAGCTAATTTTTAAATCTTTCTAATCTTTTTTAAAAAGATTATTTTGATTATAATATTTTGTGTAATATTTTCTGAAATTTTATTTATATTTTTATTAAATTTTTTATTCTTAAATGATTTATTCATCTTATTATTACTATAAAAAATTATATCATTATGAATAATTAATATACTATTATCTCTTTATATACAGTTATTGATAATGTTAGTAATATTGGTGATATTAGTAATATTGATGATAATGTTAATAATATTGATAATGTTAGTAATATTGATGATATTATTAATATTAGTTATTAATCATATTAAATAATATTAATAATTATAATATTTGAAATAGTCATAATGAAAAAATTCAACGATAATAATTATCGGAGGTATTTTTATAAAGAAAAATAAAATAATACTGATTACTATAGCTTTAATCTTAATTATTTGTGCAGGAATTGGTATAACCTCTTCAGTTTTTGCTGATACAGCAATTATTGATGTTAATTTAGATGGGCAAAATGCAACTGTCAATGTGATTTCTTCTCCATTTGGAAAAGATTTAGGTAGTATGAATGCTGATTTGGAAAATTATACATACTATCAGATGAATAATATTGATAGTAATGCAAGTACACTAAGAGCAGGAATAACAGAAATAGCTGAAAAATATGGGTTTAAAGATATAGAAATTAATATTAATTCTCAGTTTGGTGAAAATCAAATGCCTATGCAAGTTACTGTTGATGGAGTTTCAATGGTTCCTACATTGCAGGATGGAGAGAATGTTATAATTCAAAAAACAAAAAATCCTAAAGTTGGAGATATTATAGTTGTTAAAGATCCTGAAGAAACTCTTCTTATAAAACGTTTAGGAAATATTAGTGGGGATAGAATCTTTTTATCAAGTGATAATAATGATACTGTCACTGCCATTGTAAATGGGTCTTATGTGGAAATGATAGCTCTTGAAAAATGGACTAATGCTTCTAATGTTGTGGGAGTAGCTAGAATATTCAATGTTTAGTTTTAATATTGCTTTTTATCTTATTTTAAGTTTTAATACTTATTAAACTTCAATAGAATAAATACTTTCTATATTATCTTTATGTATTTTAAAAGCATCTTTTTCTGTGAATATTTCTTTATTTATAAAATCAAGAGTTCTTTTTGGAACGGTTTTTGGACCTAGTACTGCTCCAGGACGAGTTAGATCATCAAGATAATCAGTTTCCATTAAAAAATTGTTTCCTTTGGATATAGCTATTTTAATATTATCTTTTCCTGACATAACCGAAGGTGTAAGACCAAAATTTTCATCTTTTTTTATATAAGGTCCTGAAAAATGTTTTATTAATTTTTTCTTATTGAAATTGATTTCATCTGCAAATGATGCAAACTCTTTAAATTCTTTTTCACTAGCTGATTCTGTATGTAATTGCACAGGACAATCAATATCTTTAGCTAATTCTAATCCATATTTAAGAACTTTATTTTGATATTCCATTTCTTCTTCTGATACTTCATAATGAGGTCTGCCTATCTCACCAATTCCAACAGCTTTTTTTTCTAAAATTAATTTTTTTCCATATTCTAATGCTTTCTTAACCATTTCAAAACTATCTTCTAAAGATTTTCCACTTTCAACAAGCCTTGAAATTTCAGCAGGATGAACACCAACGATGGGGAATGCTTTAACTTCTGTATTTTCACTAATGTCTTTTGCATAGCTAATAACTAAATCCATAGATTTTTTAAACTTAAATGGCTCTCCAAAAGTCCATGAAGGTTTGTTAGGTATTATCATAACTCTTCCACCCACATTATAAAATTGTTTAGCTACTTTTACAGGACCAATGCCATTAATAGGGTCTACATGGACATGATTGTCGGTTATTGGAATTTCTAATGGATTAGCTTTCATATTATCTACCTATTACTTATTTATTATTTATATATTATCTACCTATTATTTACTTATAATTTATATATTATCTGCATATTATTTATTGTTTATCTATTATCGTTCTATTAATGTTTTTAATGATTATGATATCTTAAATTTCAAAAATTTTAATTTTAGATTATTTTTAATAGTAATTATATTAATAAATATAGTTATATTTAATAATTTATACTAATTTATAACAACATAATAACATTTAAAATTACTACTTCGTAGTATTATTAATAGTAAAACTTATAATATAGTTATTAAATATATTTTTGTTAAGTTTTAGTTATTTAAAACTATATAAAATTATTTGTGAATCATATTTGATTTAATCTAAAAAACTATCTTTTTAGACGGGATTCATATTTTTTTATCAGGAGGAGATTTTATGAATTTTTTTAGATATTATTTTGATAAAGCACTTAACAGAAAAATCATTGCAATTGATAAGCCCATCTTTAAAAATAATGGCTTTTTTTATAATATTTCCACAACTCATGATTTAGATAAATATTTTCTCAAAAAAGATAGCTTTATTGATCATATAAAAATGTGAAAGATGATTTATCTTCAGTTCCTGAAGGAATATCAATAATACCTATTTTATCCAATGTTTTACCTGTTAGTTGGATTATGGATGCTACAATAGTCATAGATGAGTTAGACAAAACTTTTTTTGAATCAATTAAAACAATTAAAGAAAATTTTTCTTTAATGTTTCCTAAAATTGAATTTAAAGGTAGGTTAATTGTTAAAAAAATTGTTGATTATGATAGAATTTTCATGGAAGATAAATATATGTCATTTTTCAGTGGAGGAGTTGATTCAACATTCACTGTTATTAATAATATTGATAAAAAACCAGTTTTAACTAGTATTTGGGGTTCTGATATGCCTATTGATGAAACTGAAGGTTGGAAAAATTTATCAGACATAATTAATCAATTTTCCAAGGAATTTGATTTAGAAAAGGTTTTTATTAAATCTGACTTTAAGGAATTGTTGAATATTAAAAAACTTAATGGGGAAATTATAGCTATTAATGACAATTGGTGGCATGGTCTTCAGCATGGAATAAGTATAATAAGTCATGGTGTTATTTATGCTTATAAAAATCAAATAGGAAATATATTAATAGCTTCATCACATTCTACAAGGGATTTAGAAGAGAGAGGTGTAGAAGTTATTCCTTGTGGATCTTCACCAATAATTGATAATTATTTTAAATTTTCTAATTGTAAAGTTATCCATGATGGATTTGATTTTACAAGACAAGAAAAAATTGGAAAAATACTAGACTATGCAAATGAAAATGATAAGAATGTTTATATAAAAGTTTGTTGGGAAAGCATTTCAGGAAAAAATTGTAGTAAGTGTGTTAAATGCTGTAAATCTATGTTAGGGGTTCTTGCTGAGAAACAAGATCCAAATTTATTTGGATTTGAGTTTGATGAAAGTATATTAGATGAGATTTATGAGAAAGTTACTAATTCTGAAGACTATGGGGTTTATTGGGATATAAATAAAGGAAATTATTGGAAACATATTTTTGAACGTTTTCAAGAAGATCCTGAATATTGGAAAGAAAAAAAGAATTTAAAATGGATTTTTGATTTAAAATTGTAATATATAATAATTTTAAAAACATATATTTAAAAACATATATTTAAAATTATATTTAAAAATATATAATTTAAAAAGATATATAGTAATTTTAAATTATCAATATTCTTTATTTATCCTTGTTTAGCTATACAAAATCTACAAACTGCTTTTAAGTTCCTTACATTGTTATTTTTCACAGGACAATAATAAGTTCCATTTTCATATCTAACTTTAGTATGTCCTGGGAATATACTTCCTACATGATGAATTGGTTCATCTAAAATAAAAGTTGTGTAAATACAGATTAGATAGTATATTAGTCTTTGAACTTTTGTTCCATTTTCTTTACTTTCTAGTTTAGTTTTTATTTTATCTTTTTCATTTTTTTCTACTTCATTCTCTAATTTAATTTCTTCATTATTCTCTAACTTATTTTCTACTTTATTTTTTATTTTACTTTTTATTTTATTTTCTACTTTTCTTTGATCATCTTGTTTTTTAAAGTAATCAATAGCTTTTAAAAAGGTTTTTTTATTAATATTATCTTTATAATCTTTATTGTCCTTTTTTATATCTTTTATTCGCATATAAAAGTTTTTTACATATATATCATCAAAATGACCTTTATACTCCTCTTGAACATATTTACATGATTCTCTAAATTTAGATGTAGAATTCATAATATCAAAAACAGAAACGTTTTCAGCCCATTTTTTTAAAATTTTTAATATATCATTTTTAGATATTTCATCATTAGTTTCTAATGATTTTAAATCTTCAAATAGCATTTTTTCACACTTTTTATTAAATATTTCATTAAATATTTTCTTATCAATTATATCTTAATAAACTCATTGATTAACATCTAATTTCATTAATATTATTTTTATTATAATTAATATCAGCTTTCATAGTCGATATTCGTTTTTATTATCATTAATATCAACTTTTATCATCAATACTTATTTTTATTATCATTTATTCATTTGTTATTATTAATATTAATTTTTAATATTTTTATGTAAATTTATACTGAAAACTTTATATCTAATACTATTTTAAATAATATTACATTAATTCAAAATATAAAAAATAAAAATGTTAATAAAAACAATTTATTTATAAAAGTATCATACTATATGAAGGGATAATATGGCTATTTTACTTACAAATATTAGTGAAAATATATTAAACGAAAATATTATAAAAGAAAGTTTTACTAAGCTAAAAAATAAAGATGAATTAATAAATGAGGAAATAACAGAGATATTTTATCTTAATGAAAAAATATCAGAACAAAATGGGATTTTTGATAATATAAAAGTAAATAAGTTTGAAATAGACATAAATAAAGATATGAATGAGGTTTATAATGATATAAATCAAATTATTGAAGATATTTTGGATAAAAAACAATTCATAGATGTGATAGTAGACACTAGTTTTCTTGCATATTTAATATTAGAAGTACTAATAAAAAACTTTAAAATTACTGATGTTTTTATGTTAGAAAACAATAAATTAACAAAAGCCCATCCTTGTGGATGTGAACCTGAATATAAGGGATATTAGAATATTAAGATCACAGATTTAAATGTAAAATAAAAGATAGGTAAAATAATAGACTTTATAAATAATTTTTTAATTTTTTATTAATCCTTTATCAATTTTTTATTTTTTTATTAACATTTTTATTAGAAATATTTATATATTGTTTGATATAAATATAATCAGTAATACTGATTATCATAAAATATGATTAATTTTTGGAGAGAAAATTTTGTGTTTAAATAACGATTATGTAGATGTAAATAATAGTTATGGGTATGTACTTGCAACTATTCTTCATAAATTTGGAGAAAAGTTTGATGAAGCTTTAAAAGATTATTCTATAGTAACAAATCATTATCGTGTGCTTGTATCAATTTTTAACAATGAAAAAATCAATCAAAAAAAATTAGGAGAAATTTTAAAGATTGATAGAACTACTATGGTATATCTTATTGATCATCTTGAAGATGAAGGATATATAATAAGACAAAAAAATCAAGAAGATAGGCGATCTTTTCAATTAGTACTTACAAGTAAAGGAAAATCTATAATAAATCCTATATGTAGAATTAGAGATGAGATACATGATCAATGTTTAAAAGAGTTGACTGAAAATGAAAAAAGAATACTTAGAGAAATCTGTAAAAAAATAGGAGATGATTAGATTACAACTAATAATAAAAATAGCACTAAAAATACTAATGGGGTTTCGATTTTATTGGGAGATCCAAAAAAAGCTGTTCTAAAGTTATCTATTCCTATGATTATTGCTATGATCATAAATTCTCTCTATGCATTTATTGATGGAGTATGGGTAGCTGGACTAGGAGATGCATCATTAGCTGCAATAGGCTTTGTAAATCCATTATATCTAATAGTTTTTGGAGTTTCAAATGGAATTGGTGCAGGTGCTACAGCCGTAATCTCTAGGTATATAGGCTCAAAAAATAAAAAAGAAGCAGATAATGCAGCTTTACATGTAATTTTACTAACTATTATTATTACAATCATATTTACAGCATTGATTCTAATTTTTCTCAAACCAATATTATTAACAATGGGTGCAGGACCTACTATAAATTTAGGAATGGAATATGGTAATATTCTATTTTTAGGAACTATTTTCATAGTTTTTTCAGCTACAGCTTATGGAATATTAAGAGCTGAGGGAAATGTTATAAAAACAACTTATGCTATGTTATTTGGAGCAATATTAAATATGTTTCTAGATCCAATTTTCATTTATTATCTTGATTTAGGTGTAGCTGGAGCAGCTATTGCAACAGTAATATCTATGGGATTAGTTTCATTATTATTGTTGTATTGGTTTAAAGGAGATACATATATCAAATTTTCTCTAAAAGATTTTATATATAAGAGTAAACTTATAAAAGAGATTTTAAGTGTAGGATTACCTGCTGGTGTTGAATTTTTCCTTATAAGTGTTCTTGCAATAACATTAAATGCTATTTTGATGATTGTATCTGGTGTAGATGGTGTTGCTGTGTATACTGGAGGTTGGCGTTTTGTTGCAATAGTAATGGTGATTCCTATAGCTATTGGAACATCTGTAATAGCAATAACTGGTGCAAATCTCGGAGCAAAAAGATATGAGAATATAGATATAACTCATAGCTATGCAATAAAGTTTGGAACTTTAATTATTGTAATCTTATCAATAGCTATCTTCATTTTGGCTCCATATATTAGTTATTTATTTGCATATACCCCAGGTTCTGAAAATTTATTAGGGCAAATGACAGATTTCTTAAGGATCACCTGTTTATTTTATTTATTTTTCCCATTAGGAGTTGTATCATCTTCAGTTTTCCAAGGATTAGGAAAAGGATTGAATTCTTTGATAATTGCATTTATAAGAGCATTAATTCTTCAAATAGTATTTTCATATGTTTTTGCAATTGTTTTAAATTTAGGACAAACTGGTGTTTGGTATGGAATTGTACTTGGAAATGCAATTGGAGCAATAATAGCATATATATGGTCTAAAATTTATATAAGTAAACTTTCTAATGAAGATGAAAAATTTTGTTGATTAATTTTTAATAAAACTAATAATTTTATAAAAAAGAAAAAATTATAATAATTGAAATTCATAAATATATAATAGGTGTTTTTATGAAAATATTTACTATGGGATCTTCAGGGAAAACAGCAGAAGAATTCTTTAATAATATCGATAAAAATAAAGTTGAACTTTTATTGGATGTTCGTTTACATAATCATTCTCAGTTATTAGGTTTTACTAAGGGGACTGATTTGGAATATTTCTTAGATAAATTATCTTCTTGTGAATATGTACATGATGAAATGTTTTGTACAACAGAGGATGTTTTAAAGGAATACAGGAAAAAAACAATAGGTTGGAAAGAGTATAAAAAACATTATTTAGAATTAATGAAAAAAAGAGATATGGTTTCTTTGTTTAAAAAAGAACATGGTAATCACGATAATGTTTTGATTTTATGTAGTGAAAAAGAACCTGATACTTGCCATAGAATATTGTTAGCAGATAAATTAGCTGAAAAACCAGAAGATGTAACACATTTGTAGATTAGGTAATTTTATCATTATGTTTTTATAAATATACAATTATATTCTTTATAATTATATAATTATATTCTTTATAATCATATAATTATATTTTTTATAATTATATTTTTATATTTTTTATAATTTTTTATAATTTTTTTTAAACATCTTTTTATTGTTATTTTTTTTTATTTTGCTTTCTATATAATTTTTATTTTTATTTTTATCAGACTTTTATTCTATTGTTTTTATATTTTAGTTTCAATATTTTAGAGTTTAAAGTTATAATATATATTAAATAGATTTTTATGAGAATTAGAATTTTTATAATAATTAGATATATATTATATTAATTATATATTAATTTAAAGGAGATATAAGCTATAAAATGGATGATAAAATGGAAGTAAAGGCTGTATATTTTAGTCCAACAAGGACTAGTGAAAAAATAACTATGACAATAGCACGAAAAGTAGCAATGAAATTGAAAACATCTTTAAAAGATATAAATATTACTAAAAATCATGATATAGGGAGGATTCCTGAATTTTCAAAAGAAGATATTCTTATTTTAGGTTTGCCTGTTTATTCTGGGAGAATTCCTGAAATAATAGAAGAATATGTTCATAATTTAAATGCTGATGGAACAAAGGCTATTGTAGTAGCTGTTTATGGAAACAGGGATTATAATGATGCATTACTTGAAATGAGAAACATATTAAATGAAAATGGGTTTGAAGTAATCGCAGGTGGGGCATTTATTGGAGAACATTCATTTACAGATAAAGTAGCTACAGGCCGACCTGATGAAAAAGACTTAGAAGAAGCAAGGGCATTCGGAGATTCAATAGTAATGAAACTTGAAAATATTGGTGATAATCAAGTTGATAGTATTGATATTAAAGGTAATTATCCTTACAAAGAAAGGGGAGTGCTCCCCCATGTTACACCCTCTACTAATGATGATTGTACCGAATGTATGGATTGTGCAGAAGAATGTCCAACTGGTGCTATAAGTATGGATAATCCAAGGGAAGCAGATCCAAACAAATGTATTCTTTGTTGTGAATGTATAAAGATATGCCCTGAAGATGCAAAATTCAATGATAATGAAAAAATCATAGGGCTTGCTAAAATGTTAGAAGATAACTTTTCACAAAGGAGAGATCCAGAAATATTTATTTAAATATTTTAAGTATTTTTAGCTATTTTTTACCTATTTTTTATTTTTTTCTTCTTCTATGTATTTTTTTATCTTTTTTTCTTCCCATTCTTTTCCTAATAGTTTATTTTCAAATACAAAAATTCCTAAGAAGTGAAAGATCAAACCTATTCCCCAGAAGATAAGTGGGAATAAAAACCACCATGTACCGGGAGTGAATATTAAATTTATTATAAACAAAAAAAAGTTTATTATAATATATGTAACTAAATGAATATAAAATCCTTTTACATCATCCACTCTCTTTTTAGCTCTTTTGTAAGCTTTATCATCATAATTTTCCATTATATCACAATTTTTAAATCTATTATTATTGTTCCATTATTATTTTTATTATTAATATTACATATATTTTGTTTTATGGATAAATCTAATAAAAGCAGATTTTTATATTTAATAATATTTTTTTCTCTTTAATATTATTATATAAAAAAGAATCAGATTTCTAGAAAAATATATAAGCATTGTAAATATATCTAATAATATGCCAAAAGAAACAGATGAAGATAAAGCTTTTGAAGCAGCTTTAAATGGCAAAATGGGGTGGAAATGTTCATGTTCATTGGATATTGTAGATAAAAAGTCCACTTTAATCGAGCTAAGGTGTAAAAGTTGCGGTAAAACTTTTAAATCAAATGTGGAAAAAGATTTTTGTTTTGATTGTAATAAGAAAGCTAGAAGCAAAAAATAGGATATAAAAAATTAGATAGTTAAATAATTAGTGTAATAGTTACCATTTGATTTTTAATGGTTATTATCTGATTTTTATTAGTTATTAGTTGATTTTTTGGAAATCTTCATTTAGAATTGTTTTTCACAACAATATTTATGTTTTTATTATTCAGGTTTTTATTTTTAATATATCTTTTTCTATGTTTTTTATTTTACAATTGATATTTTAATTAAAAACAAAAATTATTATTATATAAGTATATATAAGTATTTATAAATAAAAATTATTTTTAAAGAAACTAGAAAATTATTTAAATCAGGAAAAAGAAAATATAATCATCTCAAAAGAATTATTTAATAATTTATGTTTTATTAATGATTTATATATTAAAATACACTGTTTAAAGTATATTTATCCATATTAATAAGATTTTTTAAAAGCCCAAGGGGTTGTTTATTTGAAAGTTAGGTTAAGTCAAGAACATGCATTATCTAAAAGAGTAGGTTTTGTTCCAAAACATTTTAAAAACACTTCAAGAGTTTATATTCAAGATGGGAAAAAGTTATATATTGATTATATTGAAGCTACTAATATTGGTAGAGGTAAGTTTAAGGATTTTTTAGAAGCTGTCCATAAGGAAGGTTTTAAAATTTATATTCCTCAAGCTCCAGTTTATTTGAAAAAAATCATTAGATCTTATCGCCTTCCTTTTGATATTTGGGTTGATGAAGATGAAAAGTTATGTTTAGACAATTATGCTGTCATCCATCCTGATATGTTACTAATTAAACCTAGAGAAAACTATGATCTTTTATAATTTTTTAAAAAGAGTTAATAATTATATACTTTGTTTTTAAAACTGTAGTTATTTATATAGCTACAATTATTTTTATATTACTTAAATTTATTTAATTTATAGAATTCAAGTTATAGAATTAAAAATTTATAAAATTAATAGTTATAGATTTAAAGAAAGGATTACTGATTATTTTAAAATTAAAATAATGGTTTTTATACTAAATATTAAAAAATTAAATATTAGTGACTAAAAATTAGAAGATTAAATATTAAAAATCAAATGGTATATATCAAAAATTAAATATTAAATTTTAGAAAATATTTTATTAATTCATTTTGTGTTTTTTATCTGTACAACCTACATCAAAGTCTTTATAATAACTAAATGATTCATTTTCTTCTTCGTTATTTTCTTTGTAGCCAATTTTATCTAGAACTGTTTTAACATCTACTTTTGTTTTAAAACAACCTGTTCTTGAAAGTAAAACTCCTTGTGGTGAAAAATCAGCTAATTTCATCATGGTTAAGTTTAAATCTTCATAACACGCTACTCCAAGCACAGATTCAAATTCATTGTTTTTAACAATCTTTTTTACAAAAGTTGATCCTGGAATTACAAAAACTTTATAACCCATTTTTTCTGCTTTTGGTTTTATTATTCCAATTGCACATTTACCACAACAATCACAAACTAGTCCTGTTTCATCTAATATAGCTTCACATTTTGGGTTTCTAAGACAATGTGGAAATACAATTATCTTTTTTCTAGGGTCTGCCTTGCTAAATCTTTTTTCGTTAACTTTATTTCTAACTTCAACTCCAATATGATCTACCATTGACTCATCAAACCCTAAACTTTTAGCTAATCTTTTTAATGGTGAGTAAAAAACATCCAATGCAAAAATAATTAACCTTGGGAAAATAAGTATGTCTTTTTTAAGTAGTATTCTACCTAAAATTAGGGCTAAAATGAGTAAGATAAATAATCCTACAGCTATTAAGACTAATGTTTGTCCAAATATTTGAAATAAAGTATCGATTGTCATGATTACATGCTAATTTTATTTTTTATTAAATTATGTTTTGTTATATAACTATTTATATTATATATATTATATATATTATTTATTATATTATTAAATTATTTATATATTATTAAACTATTTATTTATATTTTATTAGAATGTGTTATATTTATTAAATCGTATTTATAAGTGTAAATATTATTTATAAAGATAACATGTATATATTGTAAAAATAATTTGTATAATCATTTATATATTTTTAAAATTAATTTTTAAAAATATTTATTATTATATTTAAAATTATATTATATTTAAAATTATGAAATAATCATAATTTTTCTATTTTATAGTTCACTGTGTTTCCAGTGATATTAACACCATTTTTTGTTTTATAAATTTTTAATCCAGATAAACTATCACATGAACATAATATATCTTGTTCTGGATGTGTTCCAGGTGTTATATTACAATCTAGTCGAACACTTTCGCCTACAGATAAAACCATTTGTAATCTTTTTGAGCTTGGATGATCTTTTGGTAGGACAATTATTGGAGATTCCATTTCTCGTGTGATATATGCCATTGATTTTATAGCTTTTTCATATTTTTGTCCTGTCCCAAAAGATGATATAGCTATAAAATCATCTTCTTCTAGATATAGGACAATTTCTTCTTTTTCAGGAGTTCCTATAAATAGCATTTGTTCATTAGCTACTTTCACAACTCCAACTGTTCCTGTATCTCCAATTAAAAATAGTACCTCAGTTGGCTGTAAATCTATTTTTTGCAATTTATTTATTCCTTAAATTTAAAACAAGTATAAATATTAGTAAAAATTAAAAATTAAAAAATTAATCTAAACATTCTACATTGTCACTTTGACATGATGGGCAGATAACTCTTTTACCTAAGCCTTTAAAATCATTTCCACAATCTAAGCATTTATATCTTTTAGTTTTTAGTTTTTTCATTTTAATATCTGCCATTGGTCCTCCAACAGTACACATAAAAATCACCTTTTTTTTGTATATAACAATATTTATTATGTTTTTTTTAATATTTATTCTTTTTCTTCTATTAAATTATCTATATATTTTATTTTTTCTACTTTTATATAATCTCATTTCTTATATTTTCATCTTTTATTTCTTCTAATTTTATATAGTTCTATTTCATTTATTTTTTAAGTGTTTTTTTGTTTTATTTTTATAGATTTATTTTTATAGTTTTATTTTTATATTTTTATATCTTATTTTTTGTCTTTTTAGTTTCGTATATCTTTTTATTTTTGTATATAAATTGATTTTAGTAAAATTGATTTTAATAAAGTTATTATTTGTAATACCAAAATGTTTATATATCATAATATTTATTATAATATTTAGAATTAAAATTAGGAAATAGGTTTCCTATTTCCTTACATAGAGTATATGGTTGTGAAGGTTCATAAATAATGTAGACTTGAAAATTAATAGATTATTTAACAAATAATTAATCATGTTATATTAAAACTATTATATTTATATTAAAATATAAAATATTTTAAAGAAAATCTAGAACATTTCATTAAACTATTCAATGTTTAATAATAACTATAAAATTTAATAAAATATCATAAATAAAACAAAAATATCGTAAATAAAACAATATATATCTATAAGAAATTTTATAATTATAATGGATGTTTCAAAAATAATGATTATGAGGTATGTTTAAGTGGAACAAATAATATTAAGTTTAGCAATTGTAATGCTGCTTGGAGTTTTATGTATAAAATGTTTCAGTAAATTAGGTGTACCTGCCTTTTTAGGATTCTTACTAATCGGTATTTTACTTGGCCCATATGCAACAAACATATTAAACATTGAATTTATGGGATTAACTCAAGAAATTGCCACAATGGCAATGGTAATTCTATTGATTAGAGCAGGCTTGGGACTTAGCCGAGATTCTCTTCGTAAAGTTGGAAGGGTTGCAGTTGAGATGAGTTGTATTCCATCGGTCTTTGAAGGATTACTAGTTATGATTGTAGGTCATTATTTCCTTGGAATATCATTTATTGAATCAGGAATGTTAGGATTTATCCTAGCTGCTGTTTCACCAGCAATACTTGTTCCAAGAATGCTTAACTTAATTGATAAAGGATTAGGTACTAAAAAAGGTATTCCAGAAATTCTTTTAACAGGTTCATCAGCTGATGATGTTGTAGCTATTACAATATTTTCAGTATTTTTAGGGATGTACACTGGAGGAAATATCAATATTGTATGGAGTATAGCTAGTATACCTATATCATTGATATTGGGTGTTTTAACAGGATTTGTAACTGGACTGATTCTTTTATATGCATTTAGAAGATGGGACTTTTCAGATATTGAAAAATTGTTTGTTACACTTGCAACTGGAATACTTCTTAATTCTCTTGGTGAGGCTTTACAAGGAAGAATACCATTAGCTGGTCTTGTTGGAGTAATGGTCATTGGTTTCTTATTATTAGATCGTATGCCTAAAGTTGCATTAGGTTTATCAAATAGATATTCAAATTTATGGATAGTTGCAGAAATTGTTATTTTTGTACTTCTTGGAGCTCAATTAGAACTTCCTTTGTTAATTGAAACTCCTGAAGGCTTATTTGCACCAGTTATAATAGTTGGAATATTGGTTATATGTATGGGATTAATAGCTAGGTTTGGAGGAGTATTTATGGCTTTAGCTGGATCTGGATTAAACAATAAAGAAAAAATATTTTGTATGACTTCTTATATTCCAAAAGCAAATGTACAAGCTACCATTGGAGCAGTTCCTTTAGCTGCAGGAGTAGCTTCGGGAGAATTAATATTAGCTATTTCAGCTATATCTATAATATTTACAGCACCTTTAGGAGCTCTTTTAATAGATTTTTTTAATGATAAATTATTAACTAAAGATGAAGATCTTGATAATTCAAAATCTATAGAAGTCCCTACAAATTAAGATTATTATGATAAATTAAGATTTTCATAACTTTAATTTTACATTTCTAATGTTTTTGATATTTTTAATATTTTTAATTTCAATATTTCTTAATACCTTACATTTTATACTTTTTCTTATTTTTAAAATACTACTTTTAAAGATTTTATAAATCTTATATTTTTTGTTATAATTTTTTATTTTTTTATTATTTTTATAATTAATTTGTATATGATAAAATAAATATAGAATAAAAATAATATATATTCTCAAAGTATATTAAAATAAGCTTATGGATAAATTTATAATAATTTTATAGAAATTTATCATTGTAATATAATTCTTAAAAATAACTTATTAAATTACATTAAATTATATTAGATTATATAGGTTACATTAAATTACATTAAATTACATTAAATTGCGTTAGATTGTGTTAAATTACATTAATTAAAGTATATTATTAAACTAGCTTATTAAAATATATATAATCTATTAAAATATACTATTAACTATCGTGTATAATTGGATATTACTATTGGTGAGAATATGAGAAAGAGT
>NPIE01001200.1_pt1 | contig 147481 bp, 125 predicted proteins | sample 8637661 | NCBI WGS metagenome assembly NPIE01 (sample SAMN07420842, study PRJNA396082) | bioreactor metagenome | isolation source: sample BA12 brine-fed electro-methanogenic bioreactor BA | place: Japan: Kochi | collected 2016-12-09
GTAATATGGTTCAAACCATTCACCTTCCTCAAAACCTTGATCGAGGAAAACGCCTTTATGTTCTGAATCGGTAGTTATGTTAGGATCAGTTTGAAAGTTCATTTGAACAGGCAAAGCATCTGCTCCCCGATTTCTTATGCCTTTGGGGTCTGAGTTATCGTCTATAAACCAGGGGTCATAAAAGTAAAAATGTCCTACGTTTGATAAAGGAATTCCTTCCAATCCATTTGTTACTGTTGCATTATATGTATTCTTAAAGTGAGCTAATACCGAACTTGTGCTATTATCAACCGGAATCTGTGCGTGATTTATCCAGTAGCTTTCACCCGAATTTTTTCTCCAAACATTATATTTTCTATTTGTATTAACTTTATAATTTTGTTGAGCTCTAATAAAATAGTCGGTACTATCTTCAGGTCGAAGAAAATACGTATCTGGATAGGGATTCCATTGGTTATCTTCCCACAAGTTCCAGTAACCAAAATATTTATCGTCACCGGTAATTTCATCGTCTATTTGTGCAATACGTAACTCAGGTTCAATTACCCATTGAACAAAAACAACAGGTCCCCAGTTGCCGTCTTTATAGAGTTGAAATTTTACTTTGTATGTATATGGAAGAGTTAGTTCCCAATTTTTAGGACTGTTTTCCAGAAGTCCCCCTCCGCCTTGGGATTCTGGACTCGGGGGATCAGGAGGGTTAAGTCCTTCTTCACGCTGATACCAACAGTCGTAACCATCAGGCCATGATATAGTAAACTCTGTATGTATCGGGTATGTGCCGCTTCCAGGATAAACAGTAGCCACATTTGAAGCGTTATTAAAAGTATAAACTTCTTCTGCAATTGAACTTCCTTGACCGTCTTTAAATGCTTTTGCCTTAATAGTAATTACTGTATTAATTCCTTCAGTATTAATTTGGAACTGACCCTGATATTGCGTTCCATTTGTTTGTGTTGGTTCCGTACCATTCTCAGTATAGTAGATAACAGCTTCGGGTGTTGAGCAGGTAATTGTTATAGGTAGAGATGCAGGACTATAATACCCACCGGACGGTTAAATGACGGGCATAGCTACAGCCAAATTTCTATTGATAGCTGCTAATATATCAGCTTTACCCCAACCGGATTTTTCGTGCCACACTCCTCCGGTTTCACTTCCTATTGAAGATGCGCTATATTTCAGATCTTCAATAAAATCAAAATTAGATTTATTTAGATTTTCGACTCTGTTAAGTTTGTCAAAATAAAGTGCTGCTAAACCGGCTATATGAGGCGCTGCAGCAGAAGTTCCGCTAAAAACCGGATCGCCATCCGGCCAATAATTGTTATTACTAGTGCCAACCCAAGTTCCAACTCCGGAGGTGGCTGTTATTGTTGGTACCTTTTGTTCTGTCCAACTATTAGTTGTTGAAGAATACATTACGCCCGGACCAATTGAGCTAAAACTTGAGGTTGTATTTTGATTATTAGCTTCATAAGCTGCTACACTTATAACATTTGGGTATGCAGGATGACCAAATATTTGGTTTGTCAACTGTTCGTTTACGAAATTATTTCCAGGTATCAATACTTTAAAGTCTACGCCATCTGTACCAATTTTTCTTTTTATTTTAATTCTATATGATCCTGAAGGAATAACTACACCATCAACAAAAATACATTCGTATGGAGGTATAGTCGGAGATTGCGTTTGGTCACTAGAGATAACCAATTGATTATTAGTATCATACAATTCTAAATCAAAATCCTCTGCTGGAACCGACCAACTAGTTGCCCACTGTAAAATTATTTCATCTCCCTGACTTAGTGTTACAGGATAATAATCATAATTTGATGGAAAAACATTATAAAGATTTGAGAATACTGTTGTGCCTGATAAACATTGTTTTCTTTCATTTCCGGCTGCTGAAATATAAACATTGCCGTTAGCAATGAAATCCCTTATTGCCGTTCCTAACTCAGTCTCATCAGTAAAAAATGGTTCATAAATACTGTAGATATCATCAACAATTATATTACAGCCATAATTTTCTAATTCAGCTATTCTTTGTGCTCTTAAATTTACATTCCCTGTATAATTCTCTAATCCGGAAAAATAAAGTTGAGCTCCTGGAGCTAAATCATAAATTATCTCAAGCATTGCAGTTCCTTCATTTTCTTCAGTTTCGCCAGCTTGTACAACAGTCACGGAACTTAATTCGGAAGCTTGGGCTGCATCCCACCAATTTTTAACACCGTCACTCATTACCCCTATTTTATTACCCACACCGGTCACATTCATACTTTGTCTCACATTCGATGCTTTTAATTGAGTATCTCCTGCTGTTGTTATTCTAGTGATTGGGCGTACTGCACTTTCGATAAACGCAATATCCGGATTTGAAATTAGATTCATGATTTTTTCAACAGGCATCCAACAATCAATTTCAAACAAATTGTTATGTCCTGGGCCCACTCTTTCAATAATCCCACCTGAATTGTTAATAGCATTTCTAACATTTTCTATCTCATCTGATTCACTTCTGCTGAATCTTACTATAATTAATAATCTATTACTACTATCAACGAAATAATCTTGGGGATTGAAATAATCAATTGCTTTTTGAACAGACATTCCCTTTGAAAGTTTTTTTTGATACTGAAAAACTCCTGAATAAAGATTAGTTGAGATTTTTTTCTCATTTTCAGTACGATTTTCCAAAGCTTGTATCAGGTCACTTCGAGATGAACTCTCATCAACCTGTGCATAGTTAATAAATTGAATACTTAATAAGAGCAGGAAAATAACTCCAAAAGTTGTTATTATTTTTGTCACTTGAATTCCTCTTATGTTTAGTAAATGATTAATATTTGTTTTTAACAACTAATTTCTAGTTCCTATTTCTATTAAACCTTGCCCCTGCTGGTTTCCACATACAACAACAAGGTTTTCCAAAGTAGAAACTTTTGAATAGCCTTTACTACTGTTGATTGAATTTAGTAATTGCCAGCTTGTTCCGTTAAAATGAAAAATAGCTCCATAATCGCCTGCGATAACAATATCATTAAGATCATTACCTCTTATTGAATTCGTTCCAATTGCGTATAATTCAATCTCCTTCCATTCTCCAAATTTGTTTTCAAATACACCTTCTCCACACGCATATAATATATTCTCATTTTTAGACCAGGCTGAATAAAGTCTTGCATCCTCATTCCACTTAACGGTCTCAACACTGTTATTTATTATTTTTAATATCTTCTTTTCTCCCGGAACAAAAAAAGATGAAACAGGGCAGTAAAGAATTGTTTGGTTTTGATTGTTTACCAAACCCCAAATGTCATTTATATGAGTAGTCGTTCCGCTTTCTATTTTTTTCCAACTGCTTCCGTTGTAATAAGCTATGTTGCCTATAGCTCCAACAGCATAAATATTATTTATATCTGTACCCCACATTTTGTTAACTGACGTGGGTATACACTCAGTCTTTATTTGTTTTTCCCCATCATAGAAAGTCACTTGAGAACCAGAGGAAATTAGTATTTCACTATCCGAGAGCACTAATATAGATCTTGCTGGATAAGGTCCTGTATGCGATTGCTCACAAAATGTAAAGAACTGAAGTTGCTTAAACTCCCAATCATTTCCATCCCAATGAACTGCATTGTATTTATCATCTGCGGTGTAAATTTCTCCCACTGCCCAAATATCATTTTCATCTATTATCGCCACATCGTAAAGTGTGCTGCTTCCGCCTTGCCCGCCAAAGGTAAATGTTTGCCATGTGAAGTTGTGACTTGTCGTGTCCATTGTTGTTGCTGTTACTTCGTTACTGGTTATTGGCTGCTGGTTACTGCCTGTCCCTTTGGGAGTTACTTGGTAAGTGTACGTTGTACTTGGTTGTAGAGAATCGTCGTATATTAATGTATCGTTTTTTGTAAGAGAAAACACATCACTCGTATCACCATTGCGAAGAAGCAATAGTTCATTTGGTAATTGGAGATTTTTTGTCGCCACATTCAACCAAACCTCAGTGGGACTAGTGTCTTCAACACTGATTGTGATAGTTTCTTTATTACCGTTACCGGGCGGCGGGTCGTTGGTATCACAAGATAAAAGACAAAAGGAAAAAGATAAAAGAAGAAAGTCGAATAGAATTTTTGTTTTCATTTTGTTACCTAAGTTTTGTTTTGCTTGTTTGCTTCTCTTAATAATTTCTGCATATAAAATAACTCAACCGCCGGTAAGTTAGTAACCGTAATACAAAAACATTAAGGAGTACTTGGTTCTAATAAAAAATAAAATCAATTAGTCCAAAACAACCTCCTTTAATCTTTATAAGTAAGAAAAACGAATTACGAGTATTTATCAGTATGTTTTCTATTAATGTAGGTTATTTATAATTAAAAGTCATCAGTAGAACTACGTAATAAAAAGACAATGGAGCCTTTTTACAGAGATGAGGAAACGGAAGGAAAATCAGTTTAATTTTGTTCTCAGTTTAATGATGGGATAAAAATGTTTGTTATTTGATAGTTTTAATAAATAAGAAAATTTTATTATTCATTCCGCAATTGCTACAGAACAAGCATAAACTTTTGAAGCACCTTTTTCTTTAAGTGCTCTTCCGACTTCGGTTACAGTTGCGCCGGTTGTAATTACGTCATCTAAAATTAAAATTACTTTACTTTTCACTTCTTTATCTGCAGTAACTTTAAATGCACCTCTCATATTTTCTTTTCTTTCATCAATATTCAACTTGGTTTGTGAGCGGGTAAACTTAATGCGTTTTACAATTTTCTTTTTAACAGGGATACTCAAAATACGACCGAAGGTTTTTGCAATATGGTCTGTTTGGTTATAACCTCTTTCAGCCTTCCGTAATTTGTGAATCGGCATTGGAATTAAAAAATCAACTTTCCAATTTTTTATTTGTTCATTCACTTCTTCGGCTAAAATATTTCCCAGTAAATTGCCGACTCTAAATCTCATCCTGTATTTTAATTCGTGCAGCAAGCTTTGCAAGCTGCCTTCGGATTGAAAAACAAATGCCGAAGTAAATCCGTCAATTATTTTTTCTGTAGAGAATTTTTTGTCGAATTCAAATTCGAGTCTTAGCTTACCGGCTCGTTGAATTGACGAGAGGCAACCATCACAAATTACTTGTTGATTGAAATTGAGTTTCGAGTTACAGCTTAAACAAAAACGGGGGAGAAAAAAATCAATAAAAATATTTGCAGCTTTACGAGCCTGCATTAATTATGAGACTCCCTGAGCTTTCAAATGATCTGCACATTTTTTATCATTCAGTTCAAAATGATTAAAAAACCATCTTTTACCGCTTTGTAAAAATTCCAAATCCAACTTAGTTTTTCCGCTTTCAATTGATTTTATATAATCATCTACTTTGTTAAAAAACCTATCGTGTTCAAGTTTGTGCGAAAAATAATTATTGTAGTTAAATTTTTTCATAAGAGATTCTTCGGTATCAAAATGATCACGAAGATTAACACGAAAATCGGAAAGAAGGCGCTTGGTCTCACCTTCAAACTTAGCACCGAGCTGCTTGTGTAGTTTGTTTAGCAACTCTGCATACTTTAAATGCTGTGCGTCAACCTTCTCAATGTTAACTAATTCTTTGTCTGTTAATTCGATGAAACTCATTTATCCTCCTAAATTATAACATACCTTCCTTTTTACGGATGAACCATTCAACTGAGAGCAGCAAAATCAATAACAATAAAATAACCTCGAGAGATAAAGGGTCGTAAGTAACCGATGAGACACTTTCTTTTATTTTATTACGATTTAATGTCTCAATTTTTTGAAACACTTCATCCGATTCATCTATATAATTATAAGTTCCTCCGGTTAAAGATGCCAACATTTTAAGGTAATTCTCATTCATTACGGTTTGTAATTTTTCGAGGTTGACTTCACCTATGTTGAATCTGCCGTCATAATTGCCAATTGTACTTTCGTTTAATTTTGCTGTTGCTAAAAAGCTGAAATCGCCTTGCTGCGGAATATTGATCGAACCAGTATAAATACCGGGTTCGGTATTTGTCAGTCTCAATGAATATTCATTTCCGCCGCCGGTAATTGTTATTGAAATCTCGCCGTCGTCCACCGGCTCTAATTTGTCGTCATAAAGTTCTGCAATAAAAGTTACTTGCTCTCCGGCTGCATAAATTTCTTTAGAAGTTTCAACAAAGAATTCTCTTTGTTTATCGGAAACTCTTAACCATTGAATCGAATTATACAGCAGTTGATCAAAAAAATTTGCGGTTTGATTATTCGAATCGATTCTCCACCGCCAAACATTACCGGCTATAAATGTAATACTTCTTCTACCGGCTTGGTTATTTGTTATTATCATCGGGAACTCGGTAGAAATGTTGTTCACTTTTGCTGTTGCTATTGTTCGGCTTCCGGGTTTAACTCTGAATCCTTTATTAGGATAAGCAACCGGAGGGAGGTTATCGGGATTTAGTTTGCCGTTTTTTTCACTTGTTATTAAACTCGAATTTTTGTCGATGAAATTCGGCTGTGCTAAAAATACTTCTTCGAATGTTCTTGTTTGAGTAAAAGGAAGCAGTTCATTTATTATGTTCAGGTTTATTGATTCGGCGTTACTTCCCAGTAAGTAAAAATAGGGTAGATTTGTTTCAAGAATTTTGGATTTTACTTTTTGTATTAACTCGCCCGGCGTGTTCTCAAAAGGGAAACCGACTAACACTAAAACTTGTGCACTGTCGAGCTTTTGCTCAAAATTTTCACCCAAGAATTCATTTGAGCTTATTTGTAAATATTTATTCGGATTATATTCATCAACAGAACTTAGAGATTGATAAACTGCAGAAAAATCCGCCGAGGGTGCACCGCCTATAACAAGAATGTTCAACCTGTTTTCAAGTACATCTATAAATGTAGAACGCAGGTTATTTTCAAAATTTGTTTCTCTGCTTGCTCTGATTACTTCAATCGACAGTTTTTGCTTTCCTTCTTCTGCCGGCATGTAATCAAACACAACTCTATTAATTCCACTCTCACTTAAAGTAATTTTTTGTGAATTGATAATTCTATTGTTTTCTTTGAACGAAACTGTAACTTCTTCACCTGTCAAATTTTGGTTTGATATTTCAGCAGCAACAACGGTCGGGGTTTCTTTGTAAATAAAACGATTATTTAAAATGTTGTTGATGTAAACATCAGTAACCTTTGTTGTATCGCCAACACCTATTGTATATAGCGGGAGTTTCAATTCTTCAGCTTCATAAATAGAACTGCTGCCGTCATTAATTATCCCGTCCGATATTATAACAGCTGAGGTTATGTATCTTTCATCACTTTTCAATTTCTCAAAAATCTTTTGAAAGTTTGTTAAAGCACCGTTGTTGCTTAAAGTCATTACAGAATCTTTCCCAATTTTTGTAACATCTCCGCTGAAAATATAAAATTCGTATTCTATATCTTCTGAAGTAGGAACACTTTCAACTAAACTTCTGATTTTGTTTTGAAAAGAAAAATTATCATCAACGATTGAAGAAGAATTGTCAATGAAAACCGGAATGATTGGTTTATGCTTTTCTGTGTTTGTTACGGTTAGTGACGGTTCAAAAATCAGCATTAACAGTAAGACTAAAACAATTGACCTGACGGATATTAAAACAATTTTTAATAATTGGGATGTATGAGGGATGGTATACTTATAAATAAAAGCCACGTATCCAACCACAATAATTGCAAGGAGAACTAATAGATACGGATTTAGGTTAATACTTAAGTTGTAATTGAATATGTTGAGCATCAAATTTTAATGTGATTTTGAATACAGCTATTTTATCACCTTAACACCTTCAATGTTCCATTCTTTTATTTTTTCGAAGGTGTCATAATCGGTAAGATCAAAATGAATAGGCGACACGGAAACATAATTATTTTTTATTGCGAATTGATCCGTACCTAACTTTTTGTCGGTTTCCGTTAAAGTACCTGTTAACCAATAGTAGCTTTTACCGTAAGGGTCTTTGCGTTCTTCGTAAATATCATCCCATTTTGATTTTCCCTGAGTAGTAATCAAAATACCCTTAATTTTATCGGCGGGTAAATCCGGTACATTTATATTGAGAAGGGTTCCCTTAGCCAAGCCTTCTTCGGCGACAATTTGTGCCAGTCTTTTCACTGTTTCACGGGCATATTCAAAATGTTGTGGATTATGGGAAGTAACTGAAACCGCCATTGCCGGGATGTCCATAATTGCCGCTTCGCGTGCTGCCGAAACCGTGCCTGAATAAATTATATTAATCGCCGTGTTTGAACCGTGATTGATTCCGGAGACTACCAAATCCGGAGGCTCTTTAAGTATATTTCTAATTCCAATTTTAACGCAGTCGGCAGGCGTCCCGTCTACAGCATAACCGTAAAAATCACCGTTTTTAAAGTATTCAGTAACTCTTAAGGGGATTTTCATAGTAATTGCATGCCCAACGGCACTTTGTTCTGTGCGTGGTGCAATTATTGTAACATCACCAATTTCCTGCAGGGCAGAAGCCAATTCGGAAATACCTTGTGAATCAATTCCGTCGTCGTTTGTTACTAAAATCTTCAATCTTACTCTCACATTTTTTTAATGGGCAAATATACTCAAAATTAAGCTCGCTTTGAAGCAGCAATCTTTAATATAGAACAAATTTGTTTTTCTTTTATTTATCTTAGTAACAGAAAAATGAGGGATGAATGAAGAAATTATTTCTCTTTTTATGTGTTTTGCTTTTTCCGAATTTGATAATAAACGGTCAGCATGCGGAAGTTGAGGTGATTGTAATCGATTCTTATGTAACTCCCGAAAAACCTCATAAACTTGTACTCTCTTTTTTTACGAGTGAAAATGTTACAAGCTCAGTAACCTTAGATGATAGATATAACTTTGTTGTCTCTGATTCTTTAGCCGAAGACCATAAAATTGAAATTGATGTAACCGACTTACTTTTTGATTCGACCTATGTAAAATGTTTTATTGCCGGTAAGACAGCAGATGGGAAAAATTACAAAGGTGAAGATTTTGAAGTGGTTCTTCCGTTTAAGAATAAATTTACAACCGATAGAAATACAAGTTTGATAACTGTTTGTTGTTTTGGGGGAGTTATTTTCGGGCTTCCCTCTCCGACCGTTGTCTTTGATAACGATGAAACTCTTTTTAGTGTTGTAAAAGAAATACCGCTGTTCTCGTTTTATAGCGGTGGATATAATTATCCCGTTGGATATATTTCTATTGAATATGCACATATTTTCAATGCCGATTTTAGAAATTATTTACGCTTGGGTTACAAGCAAGTTTTTACTTTAGAACCGATTGAATTTATTTCTGCCGGGGTTTCCGGCTTCACAACTTTTGAAGGCTTCAACGGTTTATCGCCTGAACTTACTTTAGGTTGGTTCAAAATTTATAACGCTTTTACGGTTTATACTAGATATAGATTCAATTTTCAACCCTCATATTCAAAAAGGAACTTTCACGAGATTTCAATAGGGCTTTATTCAAATTTCTTTTCACTAAATCTTTAATATTGTCTTAATATGTAATTTGGTGTAATTCATTTATATTCAACGTCCTTTAACTAATCTCATTTTACGAGAAATAAATGTTCAGAATTCTATTACTCATAATAGTTAATAACATTTTAATATTTTCACAGACAGGCGGACTTACAGGCAAAGTTACTGAAGGAGGGACTCCGATACCCGGTGTAAATATTTTAATTATGAATACAACAACCGGCGGTATTACTAACGACGAAGGATTTTATAGAATTGCAAAAATACCTGTTGGAAACCATACCATTCGATTCAGTGCAGTAGGGTACAAAACTCAATTTATAAATGTTACTATTGTTGACGGAAGATCTCTTGAATTGAATATTGAAATGAAAACAGAAGCAATAGAAGTTGATCAAATTGAAATTATTGACAGAAGAATTCAAAGTCAAGATGATCCGACAACGAGTTTAATTGATTTAAAGCCGGAAGGCGCAAGAATTTTACCAGGCGCCGTTACCGATGTTTTTAGAACTTTACAAGCCCTTCCGGGCGTATTGGCGCCAAATGATTTTTCTTCTCAATTAATAATACGCGGCAGCGGTCCGGATCAAAATCTGATTATTATGGATGATGTTGAAGTTTTTAATCCCTACAGACTCTATGGCGTAATTAGTATGTTCAACCCGGAGTCTTTGACAGATATTAATTTGATTACCGGGGGATTTCCTGTTCAATATGGCGATCGTTTGTCTGCTGTGCTTGATGTTACTAATAGGCAAGGAAATATTACTAAAAGTATTACCGGTACTTTAAATGCAAGCATAGTTAGTGCGAATTTGGTTCTCGAAGGGAAAAATCCGCTTGATATACCTGGCAGCTGGATCGTAAGCTCAAGAAGAACTTATTATGATTTAATTATAGAACCGTTTGTAAAAAATGCCGGACTTGTAGAAGACAATGTTACATTTCCTAATTTTTACGATGTTCAGGCAAAAATAGCTTTTGGTCCGTTCAGTGGAAACAAATTTTTTATAAACGGTATCATTTCGCGTGATGCGGTTGACTTAGTAAGCAGCGATGATAGAGAAACCCCCGATAGTGTTGCCGTTATTGACGACAGCGATAATGACTTATTATCATTTGCGTGGCATTATGCCCCTAAAACAAACGTGCTTAATAAATTAATCGTATCTTGGTACAGAAACGGAGGAAGAACTAATTTTGATTCCAAATTGCTTGATCCTTCATTAAATAGAAATGATTTTGCCGATGCCGCTCCGGATACACTATCTCAATATCTGGTAGGTTTCGGGTTTAATTCTGATTTTACATTTCAAAAATATTCTATTGACGATAAGTTTCTCTACTATTGGGGAAAAGATAATGAATTTAGCGCCGGCGCCGGTGTAGATTTTATGAAAACTTTAGTAAAGTTTGACTTTAATCTTGATCCTCAACTGAGAGCTTTCTTTAATTCAAATCCAAATATCAGAGCAGTTTTTGATGATATTGGTGACGAAATTAAATATTCTCGTTATCGTGCATGGGCACAAAATAAGTTTGCTTTCGGAGATAAGATTATTTTTCAACCTGGGTTACGATTTGACTATTATGATATTCTTGAAAAAGGATATTTGGCGCCACGGGTTTCTCTGGCTTATGCATTCAATGACCTGACAACATTAAGAGCTGCGTGGGGTATCTATTATCAATCTCCGGGATATGAAAAGCTGCGCGACGGGAATAAACTTTTAGACTTCGATAAAAAATTTACTACGGCTTTGCAAGCCGAACATTCAATTCACTATGTCTTAAGTTTAGAACGATGGTTATCAAGTGAATGGCGTGCAAAAGTTGAAGGGTATTACAAAAAATTTGATGACTTAATTGTGCCAAAACAAGTAACCGGTAAAATATATGAAACCGAATTAATTCCCGGGAAGAATCCGGCATTGAAATCTTCTTGGATAGATCCAATCGTTGTTCAAGGTGATTCCTTAACTCAAATTCCCGTTAATAATTCATTCGGAAAAGCATACGGTTTGGAATTCCTTGTGGAGAAAAAGAATATTGCAGGTGTAACCAAGTTTGATGGCTGGATATCTTATTCTCTGGCTTGGACTGAACGAAGTGAATATGGTAGAACACTTCCTTTTAATTTTGATCAACGCCACACATTAAATGTCGTGTTAAATTATGAAGTAAACAATTGGTTCGATATTGGGATACGATTTCAATACGGTTCTGGTTTTCCTATAACCGAGCCTGTTGGAATTAAACCGAGAATAACTCTTGTTGATACGAACGGAGATTTTATCCCTGACTCACCCGAAATTGCAACCAGAGGTGAAAGTGAAGACGTAATTTTTGATACTGATTTCGGTGGAATTGAAAATAGATACAGATCCCGTAAACCGGCATATCACCGTTTGGATGTTAGATTTTCTGCCAAAGCTGATTACTGGGATTTGGATTGGATTTTTTATCTTGATGTTATAAATGTTTATAATCGTGCAAACGTAGTTGGGTATGATTATTTTGTTAATGATGATTTGACTTTAGGCAGAGAAAAAAACACAATGTTCCCAATTTTGCCTACACTTGGGTTCAATGTAAGGTTTTAGTTTTATTCCACTTTTAATAACCTAAACAAACTGGTTATTTTATGCTAGTTAATAAAAATAGCCTTAACATTAAATTTGAAAAAGGTTGGATATTGTTTAATTTTCCTTTATGCCAAAGACGAGTAAAAATAAATATATCGATTTAGGTGAGAGAGGTAAATTACATCTGGACAATAAATTGAATGATTTAACAGGCAAGGAGTGGATTAAATTTACTAAGTCTTGGTTTATTCATCGTCCCCCGCGCAGAAAAGAAGATGAGATTCTTCACCCAGCTAAATTTCCCGAATCATTGGTAAAAGAGTTTATTCAATTTTTCACGAAAGAAAATCAATGGGTTTTTGATCCGTTTCTTGGAACCGGAAGTACATTAATTGCTGCTGGCGAAATAAACCGTAATGCGGTTGGGATTGAACTTCAGAAAAAATATTTTGATACTGCTCTTCGAAGAGTTAAGCGTGGTCGGTATAATACAAACCTTCTGCCTGTTAAAGGGAATTCCTTTAATGCAAATAAATTAATTGATGATTTGAAACTTCCCGTAAAATATTTTGATTATGTCATTACTTCTCCTCCTTATTGGAACCAACTTGAGCGGAATTCAATTAGACAATCTAAAAGAAAGGATTCGGGATTAGACACAAAATATTCCGCAAATAAAAATGATATTGGAAATATATCGGATTATGAAAAATTCATAGAAACCCAAGCGTTGGTTTTTGATGAAGTGTGGGATTTGACTAAGAACGGCGGATACCTGACAATTATTACCAATAATGTTTACTTTGAAAGCCGTCTTTATCCTTTAGCCTTTGATACTGCTGTTTCACTAACAAAACGGGGTAAAAAAAGCTGGGTATTAAAAGACGAAAAAATTTGGCTTCAGGATGATAAACCTTTGATTGCTCTTGGAGTTAATAATGCTTGGGTAGGTAACCGTCATCATCAATACTGTTTAATTTTTAGGAAAGAAAAATAATAATGCAAGAGTATCAATCAGTAACCGAGCTAACCTCGTTAATAAGAGAAACGCTTGAGCTTAATTTTGATTCGCTAAGTGTTACAGGTGAAATTTCCAATTTTAAAAAACATATTTCCGGGCATTGGTATTTCACATTAAAAGATCAAAACGCACAGATAAGTTGTGCAATGTGGAAGGGTTTTAACAATTATGTCTTTTTCACTCCCGAAGACGGAATGAAAGTAATTGTAAACGGAAGAATTACCGTTTACCCTCCGCGCGGAACTTACCAAATTGATGTACGTTCGATGAAACCTGCCGGAGTTGGGGAATTACAAGCGGCTTTCGAAAAATTAAAACAAAAACTTTCAGCCGAAGGATTGTTTGATGAAGTTCATAAAAAAGCAATTCCAAGATTTCCTAAAAAAATTGGAATAATTACCGGAGCTGACAGCGCTGCTTACCGAGATATTATTAATATCGCATCGCGTCGCTATCCTTTAGTGGAATTAATCGTAGCTCCAACCAGAGTGCAGGGAGAAGGTGCTGCAAAATTAATTGCAAATTCAATAAAAGAGTTTAACAAAATTGATGATGTTGATATTTTGATTGTAGCACGTGGAGGAGGTTCATTAGAGGATTTGTGGGCTTTCAATGAAGAAATTGTTGCACGCGCAATCTTTGATTCAAGAATTCCCATTATCAGCGGAGTAGGACACGAAATTGATTTTACAATTGCCGATTTTGTATCAGATTTAAGAGCACCAACTCCATCGGCTGCTATTGAACTCGCAACCCCAAATCGTGAGGATATTTTAGAAGCTCTGAGAAATTACTCAGACAGAATTGAGCAAACCACATTAGAAAAAATTGAAGGAAGTGCAGAAGCCATAGAAGCGATTTTGCACTCTTATGCTTTTCGTAATATCGAAAATAAAGTGAATACAGGTATACAAACAGTTGATAATTTATATTCAAGCATGAATAAGAGCATTGTGCAACTGCATAAAAACCAAGCTCAGCACCTCAAACTCCTCGAAAAATCGATTGAAGGGTTTAACATCGAAAAAACATTGAAGAAAGGTTTTACACTTATTAAACAGAACGGTAAATTTGTAGGTCGAAGTAAAGAGTTTTCAAAAAGCCGTGAATTCAAAATCAAATTTTATGATGAAGAGGTAGAAATAAAAAAATGACCAAGAAAAAAGAAACCGAATCATTCGAAAAATCGTTACATAGACTTGAAGAAATAGCCGAGATTCTCGAAAATGAAGAAATTGGTCTGGATGAATCGATTCAACTTTACGAAGAAGGAATTAAACTCTCAAAAATTTGTTATAATAGATTGAAAGATGCTGAATTAAAAATCACTGAACTAAAATCCCAGTTAGAAAAAGAGTTGGGAGACAAATAGAAAGTTAGAGGATGTAAGATGGTAGACAAATCAAAGTACAAGTATATTTTTAATGTAGATTCACCTGGTGATATAAAAAATTTTTCAGTATTAGAACTAAAAGGTTTATGCAGTGAAATCCGTCAATATATGATTGACGTAATTTCACAAGTCGGTGGTCACTTCGGCGGAGGATTAGGGACGGTCGAGTTAACAGTTGCTCTTCATAAAGTTTTTGACACTCCTAATGATTTAATAGTTTGGGATACCGGTCATCAAGCTTATCCACATAAAATATTAACGGGAAGAAGAGATAAGCTTCCAACTATCAGAAGATTTAACGGTCTTTCCGGTTTCTTGAAGAGAACGGAAAGCCAATACGATGCTTTTGGTGCAGGGCATGCTTCTACATCGATTTCCGCCGCTCTTGGTATGGCTACAGGCAGTAATTTGCTTAAAACTAATAAAAAAGTTATCGCAGTAATAGGCGATGGAGCAATGACCGGTGGTATGGCTTATGAAGCAATGAATAATTCCGGTCTTCTCAAAAAGAATTTAATTGTTGTGCTTAATGACAATAAAATGTCAATTGCTCCGAATGTTTGGCAAATTTCAAACTATTTCACGGAAATGATATCACATCCCGAATACAACCGGTTTAAGGGAGCAATTTGGGATTTAACAGGGAAGCTCGATGACTTTGGCGATAGATTGCGCACGGTAGCCGCCAGGCTCGAATCCGGCATAAAGGCGGTCATTACACCAGGTATGCTTTTCGAAGCCTTAGGATTCCGATATTTTGGTCCCGTTAACGGTCACAATGTTGGACAGTTGGTAAAACTTTTTGAACATATTAAAGATTACAAAGGTCCGATTTTAGTTCACGCAATTACCGAAAAAGGTAAAGGATACAAACCAGCTGAAGGACATCAACAGAGACTCCACGCTTCAACCCCTTTTGATAAAATTACCGGGAAAGCTATAAAAAAAGACGGTGGTGGAGCACCTTCATACACATCCGTTTTTGGCAACGCTTTAGTTGAAATTGTGAAGGCAAATCCCAAAGTGGTAGGGATAACTGCTGCAATGCCTGACGGAACAGGTTTAGATAAACTGCAGCGAGAATGCCCTGATAATTATTTTGATGTTGGGATTGCAGAAGAACACGCAGTAACTTTTGCGGCGGGACTTGCAACTCAAGGTATAATACCTGTAACAGCAATTTATTCCTCCTTTTTGCAAAGAGGCTTTGACCAAATTATCCACGATGTGGCAATTCAAAAATTGAAAGTGATTTTTGCATTAGACCGTGCCGGTTTAGTAGGCGCAGACGGACCAACTCACCACGGTACTTTCGATTTGTCCTATCTTCGAATGATTCCCGGAATGGTTGTTATGGCTCCAAAAGATGAGCAGGAGTTAAGAGATATGCTTTATACTTCTGTTTATAAAATTGACGGACCATCTGCAATCCGCTACCCCCGCGGTGCTGCTTTAGGTGTAGAACTGAGAGAAGATTTTAAAGAAATTGAAATAGGGAAAGCAGAAGTTCTTCAGAAAGGCGAAGACGTCGCATTACTTGCTGTAGGTAAAATGGTTGATTATTCCTTACAAGCCTCTGTTTTGCTTGGCAAAGAAGGGATTGATGCGGAAGTTATTAATATGCGTTTTATAAAACCGATTGATACAGATCTGCTTGACGAAGTTGCAAAACGGTTCGATAAAATTGTTACCATAGAAGAAAATTCAATTGTAGGCGGTTTCGGTTCCGGTATTGTAGAATATTTTTCCGATAAGAATTATAAAAATGATATCATAAGAATAGGTATACCCGATAAATTTATTGAACACGGTACTCAAGCCGAACTACATGATTTAATCGGTATTGATGCTAATGGAATTTTTGAGAAAGTTAAGGTATTTTGCAAAGGAAGAGGTATTAAAGAAGAGGTAGCGGTTTGAGTAATTCAACAAAGATTGCGGTTGTAGGTCTGGGTGGAATGGCTCAACTCGTCCATCTTCCTATTTTATCCAAATTAAAAAATGTTGATATTGTATCGGTTGCAGAAATAAATAAAAACCGTCTTAATTCTGTAGCCGATAAATTTAATATCAAACAGAAGTTTACTGATTACAGAGAATTGTTGGCCAAATCTGATTTTGCTGCAGCAGTAATAGCTACTCCCACCAACACACATCATGATATTGCAATTGATTTTTTGAAGGCAGGGAAACATGTATTGATTGAAAAACCAATTGCAAGAAACTTTTCTGAAGCAAAAAAAATTGAAGAAGCCGCTCAGAAACACAACTGTGTAATTATGGTTGGAATGAATTTACGATTTAGACCGGATGCGATGCTTTTGAAAAGTCTTGTAAACAGCGGAGAACTTGGAGAAATTTTTTATATAAAATGCGGTTGGCTTAGGAAACAAAGCAGCGAACAAAAATGGTTTCTAAAAAAGAGTGAAGCCGGTGGTGGTGTTATACTCGATTTGGGAATTAATCTGCTTGACCTTTCTCTTTGGTTGTTGAATTTCCCCGATATTCAATCTGTCTCCGTAAAGAAATTTCACCACAATACGAAAAATGTTGAAGATTCTGCAGTTGGATTTATTCGCTGTAAAAACGATTCGGTTATCAATTTTGATGTAAGTTGGAGCTTGCATTCCGAGACGGATGGTTTTAAATTAACAGCGTTCGGTTCTAAAGGCACTGCCCATTTAAATCCGCTTACGGCATACAGAAGAATCGATTCAACACAAATTGATTTGACACCGAAATCATTCGGCACCAAAAATCTTTTTAAGAAATCTTATGAAAATGAATTAAAACATTTTATCGGAGTACTTAAGGGAAATAATCCGAATGTATCAACAAGTAGTGATGCATTAAGAAGAATGAAACTTGTTGAAGCACTGTATGAATCTGCAGAAAAGAATAAAGAAATAAAATTATAAAACCGATGAAGAAAAAAATACTTTTAGTTGATGACGAACAAGATATTGTAGAATTTTTAGAATACAATTTGCGGCAGGAGGGATTTGAAGTAATAACCGCATATAACGGCAAAGAAGCGATTTCCAAACTTTCACAAAAACCGGATTTAATAATTTTGGATGTTTTAATGCCGGAAATGGATGGTTACGCAACGTGTAAAACAATCCGTGAAATACCGGAGTTTAAAACAACTCCCGTTCTGTTTTTAACTGCAAAGGTAAGCGAAATTGACGAAATAAAAGGTCTAAATCTCGGTGCCGATGATTATGTTCATAAACCAATATCACCTAAAAAATTAGTAGCAAGAGTAAGATCCAATCTTCGCAAAACCACGAGCGATAAACTAAACCGTAATAATATTCAAATTGGTTCACTGGTTATTGACCGTGAAAGATATACTGTATCGTTAGATGGCAAAGCTTTGGTGCTTCCCAAAAAAGAATTCGAAATCCTTTCTTATCTTGCATCTCAACCCGGTAAGGTTTTCACACGTGATAAAATTCTTTCAGATATTTGGGGGGATAACATTTATGTCGTTGAAAGAACAATTGATGTTCACGTTCGAAAAATCCGTGAAAAACTTGGTGATTCGGCGGACTTAATAGAAACCATTAAAGGAGTCGGCTACCGGTTTAAAAATGTGGAATAAATTAATTCAAAACCTTTCTGCATCTCGCATATATTATTTTGAGATTTTTGCATTATCTATTTTTTCGCTAATAGTTTTTGCAGTTGTATATCATCTTGATTCTTCAGTATTCCTAACACTTTTTATATTCATTCTTTTTTTTGCCTTTGTAATTCTTTATTTAATCGGAAGAAAAAGAAATGCGGAACTCGCGGAGATTAAGTCAATAATTAGATCGATCAGAAAAAGTGAATTTAAAGCTGCTGAAGAAATTAAACTTACATCAAGCTTAACCGAGCTTGAAGGCGAAATAAAAAAAATGTTTCTTAAAACAAGCAGCGATATAGCAAATCTCAAAAAGCTTGAACAAGTAAGAACCGAGTTTTTGGGAAATGTATCACACGAATTACGCACGCCTATTTTCGGTGTACAGGGATATATTGAAACCCTGCTTAACGGTGCAATTAATGATAAAAATGTAAACAAAAGTTTTCTCCAGAAAGCTGCGAGACATGCCGAGAACCTAAATAATCTTTTAAATGATTTGATCGATATCTCGATGATTGAATCCGGACAGATGAAAATGAGTTTCACCCATTTTAATATAAAAGAGTACTTGGAAACAATTATTAATGATTTGAAGCATATAGCCGATGAAAAAGGTATTGAACTTTCTTTAGGAGAAACAAGACCAAATCTGCAGTTGTTTGGGGATAAAACTCGCTTGAGACAAGTGATGGTAAATCTTATTTCCAATGCTGTTAAATACACGGACAATGGTAAAGTTGAAGTGACGGTAGAGGAATTTGAAAAGGAAGGGAAAATTATTGTAAAAGATACCGGTATAGGTATTTCTGAAACTGATTTAGTTCGCATTTTTGAAAGATTTTATAGAGTTGATAAGGACCGTTCACGCGCTGTTGGCGGAACAGGATTGGGTCTGGCAATTGTTAAACACATTTTAGAAGCTCACGGCAGCAAGATTGAAGTAAAAAGTCAATTAGGCAAAGGTAGCGAATTCTCATTTAAGCTAAAAAAGTAATGTTTATAATTGTATAGTAAATTTTATAGTCATTAACGAAGCTTTTAGCGATAATCCATTTCTTATTAGCAAAATTCCCATTTCGACGGTAAGCATAACAATAAAGAACAGAATGAGTGCAATTTTCTTCGTTTTTCCGATAACTTTATTATTGCTAAATAAATCCCGAATCTTTATATTTAAGGCTCTCGTTTAGAGGAATTGGAGGAAAATAATGTTTGCAGTAGTAAATATAGCCGGGGAGCAGTTCAAAGTAAGTGAAAATACAACTTATTACGTTCCCAAATTAGATGGTGATGTTGAAAGTGAAATTACTTTTGAAGAAGTATTGCTCGTTTCCGATGGTAAGAAAACCGAAGTTGGTACACCAACTTTAAATGGGAAAAAAGTTCAAGCAAAAATTCTTGAACAATTACGAGACGATAAAATAATAGTATTCAAGAAAAAGAGAAGAAAAGGTTATAGAAAATTTAACGGTCACAAACAACCATTAACAAGAATTGAAGTAACAAAAATCGGATAAGATCCGGAGGCATTATGGCACATAAAAAAGGTCAAGGCTCATCGAGAAACGGACGCGACAGTAATCCCCAATATTTGGGAGTTAAAGTCGCTGGTGGTCAATATATTTCTGCCGGTTCAATTATAGTTCGTCAGAAAGGTACAAGATTTCATCCAGGCTTAAATGTTAAGAAAGGTAAAGACGATACTTTGTTTTCTACAATAGACGGTTTTGTAAAATTTGAAACCAAAAGAAACGATAGAAAGTTTGTTAGTGTTCTCGCTGAGAACGTCAGCGTTAACTAAGTTTCTCGCTCATAAATTTATAAAAAAAACCCTCAGTCTTGGAGGGTTTTTTGTTTTAAGCTCATTACCACGTTGAAAATAATTAAAATCCCAATCTTCCCATATCTTCAACCAAACCTTTAACAGCGTCAACTGATTTGTTCAGCGCGGCTTGCTCCTCTTCATTAAGAGTTAATTCAACAACTCTTTCAACACCTTTTGCACTCAATACTGCAGGAACGCCTACATAATAACCATCAACACCAAACTCACCTTTTAAGTAGGCGCAAGTAGGAAGTAATCGTTTTTGATCTTTTATGATTGATTCAGCCATAGCAATAGCAGCCGATGCGGGAGAATAAAACGCAGACCCGGTTTTCAGCAGTTTAACAACTTCTCCGCCAGCCATTTTTGTACGCTGAACCATAGCATCCATAACTTCTTTTGCCTTTGCCTTGTCTTTGTATTTTCTTTCCAACATCTCTTCAACGGGAACACCGTTAACATTGGCATATCGAATAAGCGGTACCATTGTATCACCATGTCCGCCAAGTACCATTGCATTTACATCTTTAACGGAAACATCGAGTTCCCATGCAATAAAAGTAGAAAATCGTGAAGAGTCTAAAACTCCTGCTTGCCCCATTACACGATGATGCGGGAAACCGGTTACTTTTTGGAAGAGAGTAACCATTGCATCCAGCGGATTGGAAATAATAATAACAATTGCATCCGGTGCATGTTCTTTAACGCCTTCAGCAACTTGCTTCATTATTTTTGCGTTTGTACTAAGCAAATCATCGCGGCTCATACCGGGTTTTCTCGGAAGACCGGCTGTAATAATAACTATATCCGATCCTTCGATATCTTTGTACTCATTTGTTCCTTTTAATTTGGAATCAAATCCATCTACTCTCGAAGCTTCTGCTATATCAAGAGTTTTACCTTGGGGCATGTCTTCAACAACATCAAACATAACTACATCGCCTAATTCTTTCATTGCAGCTAATTGTGCGAGTACACCGCCGATTTGTCCACCGCCTATTAAAGCAATTTTAGTTCTGGCCATAACAACTCCTTTTAAGTGAATTTAACTATCATTAGAAATATAAAAAGATTTTCAGCGGAAGTGAACCGGCAAGAGTAAAAAATATAATAGTACAGCCTATCTTTTAATGGAGCTTTATTTCCAAAATAATTTCCGTTCCATCGGGGGTGAAGTTAAATCGTAGGTCATCCAAAAGTGAGCGCATAATATGAATTCCTCTACCGCTGTCTTTTAAAATGTTTTCGGGTTTTGTGGGGTCGGGGATATCTTGCGGATTAAATCCATCACCTTCATCTTTTAAGGTGACCACCATTTTTACATCATCTGCTTCAATTGTGATTGATACTTTTTTTGATTTATCATTTTTATTGCCGTGCTTCATTGAGTTCGATATTGCTTCAGCAACAGCAAGTGAAAGGTTATTAAATTTTTCTTCTTTAAGTCCGGCTTTTATAGCCGCATCCAATACGAATGCTTCAACTTCCGGCATTAAATCCGGATCGCTTTGAATTTCTTTTTTTAGAATAGTTTTCAATAATTCTCCTTTGCAATAACAAGGGGTTTTAATATCAGTTAAAAATATAAATTTGTTGCTACTTAAATCAAGAAACCAAATTAAGGCTAAAGTAACCAATCGACTTGAATATTCAAATTAGCCTGTTCACTTTTGTTGCTGCTTTCGGTAGAAATGAATTCATAATAACCGTAAACTTTTAAACGGAGTGAATCATTCATCAGTAACCGGATATCGGTCAAAGGGCCAATGCTTGTATATCTGCTAGAAAGTTCTTTCTCATTTTTATCGTTGTAATTATATGTAGATAGTTCGAACAATCTTATCCCTAAACCCAGTTCAAGTTGCCCAATCGAATAGAAAAATTTCGGTTCGGCATAAATTTCTTGAAGGTAGCGTACAGGTTGATTACTGAAATTATTCCATTTAAAATCACCCTGCTCGGAAATTTTTAAGTAAGCATGAATTTCAGATTTAAGTTTTCTGCTGAACTTAATTATTGTTGAATCACGAAAAGCTAATTGACGGAACGAGTAACTTTTGAAATTGGGATTAAGGTCTTCATAATCATAAACGGTATAATTCGCCGAAACTTCAGCACTGTTAGATGAAATCACGTTTTTACTTTTATAAATCCCTCCCGAAGATAACTTTATAAATCTTTTCACATTATTGTTGGAACTTCTTTCGGCAAAGATGTAAACAATTTTATTTATGCTGCCTTCAAAGTTTATAAATAAATCGAAAAAGTAATTTAGATTTCTTAAATACATTATTCTTGCAGATGTTAATAGTTCATCCCTATCGTCAAAGTTGAGGTCGCTTGGGGTATCATAAACTAATTTACGGTGGAACATACTTAAGGATAAATGATCGTTCCCAGACAAATCGTAACTTGCTTCGGCAGCTAAAGTTATAAGTTTAGCGGAATTATTTTTTTGTGTTTCTATGTTTTCACGTTCCTTAAAAAATATCGGATTAGCTCCATCGATTTGTTTAGGAGAGTGTTTTTCTTCTTTTTCCGAATAGTTAAGTCTTACCCCACCCTTAAAATCACTTGTACTGTAAGAGGCGGATGTATTCAAATCAATTTTAAATTCTTCAATTTTTGTATCAAATGATGATTGAGTTATTTTGTCAACAACAATGTAGCGTGTAGAACGATCAATAGTTCGCCAAAAAACTCTGCCGTTTAAATCCAGTGAGAAATTATTAACGGGAGAAAAGTAAAGCAATCTATTTTGAAGTTGGTATTGATCTTCCGTTCTGCTTTGGATGTTATTTGTAATGCCGAAAGTATTAGCAGTGACCGAGTCACTTTCAAAATAAAAATCTCGTCGTTGCTCGGTAAACCGTACAGAAAAATTATTTGAAATATCTGTTTCAATGTCGGTCAGCAAATCAATATTAACTAATCGCAAAGTATTTTTGCGGGGGGTAATATCTTCATTATGAAATTTTGCATTCCCGGTAATTACAAAATCATCAAACCTCAATTTAGTAACATTTGCTTCCGAACCATAGATAACGCCTTTGTCTAAAACGGCTACTTGTTGGTTTTGTGAAATACCACCGTAGGGTATTAAACTAATTTCGGGCGCGGGTTGGAAGTCCGCAAAAATTTGTCCGTGCATTACGGATGTTTTGTTGATGCTTAATCTTCTGTCATCGGAAAAAGTATTGTTATTGAGCATTATTCCAAAAGCTAAAAACTTGCTAATTGAATAGCTGTTTGAAATCTTTAAGTAATTTTCATCTTTAATGCTATTCGGGGTTGCTTTAGTAACAGTTGAACGAAAATTTTCGAAAATAGTAAAGGAGTAGTTACCGAATGAGTTAGAATAATTAAATCGTGAGTTTAGAGAATAAGTATTTAACCGTTTATCAAATAAACTTGAGAGCGATGACGGCGATCGGCTTTCAAAAAAAGTGAGCGAATCTGCAGTTTGCCCGAAGAAGGATTGTGCAAAAATAAAAATACTCACTATGTGGAAAACTAATTTCAGATTAACCGCCGGGTACTATTGTAAATTTATAAAGTTCAGAAAAAGAATTGGGAATATTATTGTTTTTAGTATAAGTGTAAATGCGCCAATAATAATCTTCGTATGGATTAAAAGTTACATTTTTTATTGGAACTCTTATTACACTATTTGCTGAACTGCTTGAAAAATTTAGCTCGACTTCTGTTCCGTAAATTTCATTTGATTGAATAACAATTTTATAATTAGCTGGTAATGAGCAAGTTTGAATTTCGAATTCCGCAAAATAATCTAATTTGGAATTATTAGCCGGTGTAATGGGTATTGGCTTATCCAATATTAAATCGCTCACTTGAGTTGACGGAACACTTTTTAATCCGCCTTTATCAATTGCAATAATTTTGTAATAATAAGTTGTAAGCAGTTCTAAGTTGCCGGAATCGGTAAATGAAAGCCTGTCAGTTTTACCTACCATTGATTCTTCTTCCGGTTCAAAGCCGTCAATTAACGATCTGTGTACTTCGTAATACTGTACGTCTGAACTGAACGATTCACTGAATTTAATTTCCACAGATACGGAATCATTCCAATTCTTCCCGTTGATACTTAGATAATACGGCGGGTAAGGGGAATACAAGTTTTCAGGTGTTGCAAAAACCGAATCGGATAAACTGCTTTCTCTGCCGGATTGATCAACGACAGAAATTTTGTAATAGTAAGTTGAATCATATTCTAAACCGATGTCTGTGTAAAACGTGGAGGTTGTTGAATCAATGAAAATATAGTTCGAACCGGCACCAACGGCTCGAAAAACATTATAGACGCTAATATCATTCTCCAAATTATTATTCCATTCTATTCCTATTTCTCCATCGTAGCTGAACAATACTCTGAGACCGGTTGGTTTAGCCGGTGGAATCCCGTCATCCTCAATTTCAACCGGTGTATCGCGTTGGCAACCGGTAAATAGAATTGATGCTGCAAAAAGTAAATTAAAAATTAAACGCATCGCCTTTTTTAGGAATAGTGATATTCTGAAAACCGAGTCCGGATAATTTTTGTTTCAAAACATTTTGCGGTTCGGGTTCACCGTGGACTAAAAACAAACTCTGCAACCTGCTTTTATCGAACTGATTGCAGTAATCCAAAATTTCATTTTGGTCAGCGTGAGCACTAAAATAATCAAGCACAATAACTTCTGCATTAAGTTGATATAAATCCCCAAAGATTTTTACTTCCGGTTCGCGTTCCATAATTCTTCTGCCGAGTGTATGTTGAGCAGAATAGCCCACTATTAAAACAATATTTTTTTCGTCTTCAATATTGTTTAACAAGTGATGCTGAATTCTGCCGGCTTCACACATACCGCTGCTCGAAATTATTATTGCCGGACCGTTCAGTTCATTTAGTTTTTTCGAATCGTCTGTCTCTGTGATATAATGTAATTGGTTGAAACCGAACGGGTCTTTCTTTTCAACCAAAAATCTTGCAGTTTCATTATCAAAACATTCAGGGTGCATACGGAAAACTTCAGTTGCGTTTACCGAGAGAGGGCTGTCAACATATACGGGAATTCGTTTTACTTTTCCGCTTTCAAAAATATTGTGCAGCGCAAAAACAAGTTCTTGAGTTCTTCCAACACTGAAGGCAGGAATAATAATTTTACCGTTTCTTTCATTTGCTTTATTTATTACATCAACCAAAGCTTGCTCAGCATCAACCGGGTTGCCGTGTAGCTTATTGCCGTATGTGCTCTCGCAAATTAATATATCGACGGGGGGAATTTTCTCGGGGTCTTTTAATATCGGCTAGTTCGGTCTTCCTAAATCACCTGTAAAACCAAGATTGATTCTCTTACCGTCTTCATTTATTTCAATATGAGTTACAGCCGAACCGAGTATATGCCCGGCATCAACAAACGAAAATGAAATATTTTCGTTCACTCTGAATTTATGGTAGTAATTTATTCCTACGAATTTTTTCAAAGTTTCAGAAGCAATTTCTTGAGTGTAAAGCGGCTCGAATAAATTCTTTCCTTGTTTGGCTCTCTTTTTGTTTACGTATTGCACATCCTTTTCTTGAATGTGAGCGCTATCCATTAACATAATTGAACACAAATCTTTTGTGGCAAATGTTGAATAGATTTCTCCGTCAAATCCCTTTTTTACTAATGAAGGCAGGTTACCTGAATGGTCAATGTGCGCATGTGATAAAATTACAAAATCAATTTCTTTCGGATCAAATTCTTCGAAGTTTCTGTTAATCTCAAAAGCTAATTTCCTTTTACCTTGATAAAGCCCGCAATCCAATAAAAACTTTTTTCCGGCAGCTTCAATTAAATGCATTGAGCCGGTTACCGTTTCTGCAGCACCAATAAATTTTATTTGCATGATAAACCCGGATTAGTTGAGTAAAATGAATTTACTAAGATTTAATTTACAAAATTAGATGAGAATATGGAGAGGAAAAGCTATACTCTTATTATGCGGTAATTTTTGTATCCGTAATAGATTTCTCTTGCGGCTGTTTTAATAACGGTTGCTGCCGGTACAGCAAGCAGCATTCCCAGAATACCCATTGCTTGGCTTCCTACCAAAATTAGAATAATTATTAACAACGGGTGAATGTCCGTTCCTTTTGAGAAAACATTGGGTTGTATGTAGCCGTTATCGAAGGTATAAATAATAACAAACATAAGTGTTATTGATGGAAGCATCGATAAATCACCGAACTGAATCAAAGAAATAATTATAGCAGGCAGGCCACCAATTACAGGACCGAAGTAGGGGATTAAATGTCCTATACCGGCAATTGCACCGATCGTAATCGAATTTTGAATACCAAGTATAGACAATCCGATTGTTGCCATTAAGCCGACAATAAATGCATCAAAAATCCAACTCCTAACATAACGACCTAATTGGTCGGAAATTTTTTTGATTACCCAATAAGAAACTTCAAAATATTTATTCGGCATTACATCAATTATTCCTTTTACAATTTTGTGTTTATCTTTTAGGATGAAGAACGTCATAAAAGGAACAATTACCACGATGGCAAGTATCGAAATTATGCTTGTAACAATCTCGGTTATATTGTTTATGGAATTGACTAAAAGCTCGGAGAAAAATGTGCTTATCTGTTGAGTAATTTCTTCGGCACTTACTAACGGCAGAACCTCGGTCAGTGTTTGGTTAAATTGTCCTAAGACCGCATCAATATTTTCTTTGGAAAAATTAGCTGCAATGACGTTCAATTGTTTTACAATCTTCGGGATAAGTACCGAGAATCCGAATATAGTAAGAAATGCTGCTATTAAAAATACAAGCAGTACAGAGACCAGCCGGTTTAATCCATTCTTTTCTAAAAACATTACAAGGGGGTTAAAAATAAATGCAAGAAGGATGGATAGAATCAGCATAATAATGATATCAAATATTATCACTGAGAAATATACAAGAAAGACCAGAGATACCAGCCCCAGTAAAAACTTTGTGACTTTCTTTAATGAAATATCCGAAATAGACATTGCCGATTAAACCTCAAACTTTCAGTTCCAATATTCCTAAATTAAGTGTAAAATTCAATTATTCTTTTGCACAATTAACCCTCTAAAAAACTTTTAGATTTCATTCAAAATATTCGATTGAAGAGATTAAAGAGGAGTCGAGATAAGATTAAGAAATGAATACGCCTCTGAAAATCCTGCTTATTATACGTATGATAAGAATCTCCTTATTTAGTATATTTGGAAACATTATCACAGAAATTAAGGTGTTCAATTATGGCAGAATTAGAGTTGTTAAATGAGATTAAAACAAACGCTTCTAAACGAAAAAAGACAGTCGTATTGCCGGAATCACATGATGACAGAGTGCTTTTTGCGGCGGAAAAACTTGTTAAAGAAAATGTTGCTTCGGTGATTACACTCGGTGACGAAGATACTATTAGAAACAAAGCTTCCGAACTGAAAGTTGATTTGCAAGGTGTAAGAATAATCAACCCCTTGAAGTCCGACAAGCATAGTGACTTTTCAAACATATTTTTCAATTTAAGAAAACACAAAGGCTTATCAATTGAAGAAGCACGCGAAACAATGAAGAAGGATTTGTTCTTCGGGGCTATGATGGTTAGAGAAGCAATGGCTGACGGATTTGTAGCAGGTTCAACAGCATCAACCGGTGATGTTCTACGAGCTGCGATTCAATGTGTTGGTATGCCGGAAGGTATTTCCATTGTTTCGAGTTTCTTTTTAATGATATTCCCCGAAAAAACTTACAGTTTTGCTGATTGTGCGGTAGTTCCGAATCCCGACGCCTCGCAGCTTGCAGACATAGCAATTTCAACCGCTGAAAATCATCAAAAACTGACCGGTGAAGAGCCCTATGTTGCAATGCTTTCATTTTCAACAAAAGGAAGCGCAAAGCACGAGCTGATTGATAAAGTTTTGGAAGCATTGGAAATTGCAAAGAAGAAAAAACCTAATCTTAAAATTGACGGTGAACTTCAGTTTGATGCTGCCGTAATCGATTCAATAGGAAAAAGAAAAGCACCGGGAAGTGATGTTGCCGGTAGAGCTAATGTTCTAATTTTCCCGGATTTACAAGCCGGAAATATTGGTTATAAAATTGCTCAGAGACTTGGCGGAGCGGAAGCGGTTGGCCCGGTTGTGCAAGGATTGAAAAAACCGCTCTTCGACTTAAGCCGTGGCTGCAGTGTTGACGATATTGTAAACACAGCGGCAATTGCCTGTTTAATGGCTGGATAATTTTCCTTTAAGCCCGGGATTTTTGAAATCCCGGGATTTTAATTACCCCGACTAAAAATAAACTTTGTAACTGATCTTTCTTGAAGTCTTTTGCATTTGCTTTTATATTTGGTTGCACCAAGTGAAAGGAACTAAAATGAAAAAATACATTTTATTAATTACAGTGCTTTTATTAATCATAAATTTAGCAGAAGATAAGGATGGTGAAAAAATGCCTAATAGCATATATAATGTAACAGTTAAAGATATGTCCGGTAAAGACGTATCACTTTCCGAGTACGAAGGAAAAGTTCTTTTAATTGTTAATGTTGCCAGCGAATGCGGTTATACACCTCAATATGAGGGACTGCAGAAACTTTACGAAACTTATAACGGTAAAGGATTTGAGATACTCGCTTTCCCTTGCAATGATTTCGGAGGTCAAGAGCCCGGAACAAATGAAGAAATTAAAGAATTCTGTTCTTCTACTTTCGGTGTAACTTTCCCTTTATTCGATAAAATAAAAGTGCTTGGTGAAAATAAAGAACCACTCTACGAAAAATTAATTAATAATCCAACCACTGAGCAGGGCGATATTAAATGGAACTTTGAGAAATTTTTGATTTCAAAAAATGGTGAGGTTGTTGCAAGGTTTAGAAGTGCGGTTGAACCTTTGAGTGATGAGATAATTAATGCCGTTGAGAAAGAAATAAAGAAATAAAAGATGTATAACCTTTAGCGATTTTTGTAGAGCCTTGATTAATCAAGGCTCTACAAATTCTTATAAACCGAGTTCTTTTTTAACTTCCAACTTTGCGGCTATCATATCTTGGTGTTCAAGATGAAAATTATTGCTGATGGTTCTAACAAAATGCTCCTCGTACTTATTTATTTTTTCATCAACTAAAATCAATCGCCACAGGTTTTTGACAATTTCAAATTTCTCTTCTTTTCTGAAGTGATTATTAATTACATCGGTAAACTCATATAAACTTACACTCTTTTTAACAATTTCATCGGATTGTTTGATTAATTCGTCAACTTCATCTTTGTTTAGCTCAAACATATCCTTCATTACTGAAATTATTTTTTCTCTTTCCTCCGGCTGAAAGCTATCATCAGCGTGAGCAACTTCCAAGAAAAGAGCACAGGTAGCAAGCTGAAGTTTTTTTTCACTACTCTCGGGTACGGAATCGGATGAATAATGTTGTGGATTATTTTCTGTTGAATCTCCCAACAAATCTCTAAAAAATTTTAACATACATATACCTTTTTAATAATTCTACTCTTCGTCTTTTTCCTTCGGCGGACGCTCATACATTTCCGTCATTCTTTTATAACGTTGTACAAGCTCATCGTTAATTTGGTCCCAGGTAAATCTCCAAGTCCAATTACCGCCAAGTTTACTCGGGAAGTTCATACGAGCTTCGGTTCCCAAGTTAAGTATATCTTGCATTGGTATTACAACCATATCGGCAACAGAAGCATAAGCTGCCTTTATGGTTGCAAAACACATATCATCACCGTAATAGTTCAAATATTCTTGCGCCCATTCATATATACCGCTGCCATTTGCTTTTTCTTTTTCGAAGAAACCGCGAGTTGTGTCATTATCGTGTGAACCTGTATGAACAACACAATTTTTTACATGGTTATGAGGCAAAAATTTTGCCTCGTTACCCTCGCCGAAAGCAAACTGCAAAATTTTTATTCCGGGGAAATTGAATTTATCTCGTAACTCCTCAACTTCTTTTGTAATAATCCCTAAGTCTTCGGCAATAATCGGGAGTCCGCCTAACTTCTCTCTGATAACCTTAAATAATTTTTCACCCGGAGCTTTGATCCATTCACCTGTCATTGCTGTTTCGGCATCACCGGGAATTGAATAGTAGGCTTCAAAACCACGGAAGTGGTCAATTCTAACAATATCAACCAGTTCAAATAATTTTGAAAAACGCTTTGTCCACCAGTCAAAATTATTTTTTTCCATAACTTCCCATTTATAAAGAGGATTACCCCAGAGTTGACCTGTTTCGCTAAAATAATCCGGCGGAACCCCGGCAACTGTATCAAGTTTTCCTTCGTCATTAACAGTAAATTGATTTCTGTTTGCCCAAAGGTCGGAAGAATCATAAGCAATGAATATAGGGAGGTCACCGATTATTTTAATACCGTGAGAGTGCGCATATCTTTCAACGGCTTTCCACTGTTTATTGAAAATAAATTGAACAAATTTATGATACTCAACATCATCGCTTAATTTGTCAGTCCATTTAGCAACGGCATTGCCCTCGCGGAAAGCAATTTCACGATCCCATTCTGCCCAAACCTTACCATCATGATAATCCTTGCAAGCCATAAAAAGTGCGTAGTCGTCTAACCAATCTGTGTTATTCCCACAAAAATTATCAAAATCACTTTTGAACTTGCTCTTATTTTCTTTGAAGCTTGTATATGCTTTTCGAAGAACATCTTTTTTCCAATTGATAATATTTCCGTAATCTATTGATACGGGGTTAAATGTTCCTTTATCCACCACATCTTTTTCCGTGAGCAAACCATCCTCAATCAATAAGTCGGGGCTAATGAGCAGCGGGTTTCCTGCAAAGGCAGAAAAACATTGATAAGGAGAATCACCGTAACCTGTAGGGCCAAGAGGAAAGACTTGCCATAATGTTTGACCTGCATTATGTAAAAAATCTAAAAACTTGTAAGCATCGTTACCAAGGTCACCAATTCCATAACTGGAAGGGAGTGAGGTAGGATGCAATAAAATACCTGCTGAACGACCGAATTCCATTTAATTTCCCTTTTGTTTAATTAACGTTTACGAAAATAAAAATTATAGTTTAGAATGACGACTAAACTTTAAAAATAATTTTCTATATTAGCACCCCGTTTTAAGTGATTCTTGATACACTGATATATTAATTTTTTCAAAATCGCATCAAGTGATTGCTTAAAAAAAAAATAATACTTAATTTGCTTTTCCCAACGAGGCAATTGAAAATTTGAAAACGCAGATAAGCTAACTTAGTTTTTTCACATTATGTATAAAAGATTTTAAGGGAGAATTAATAGATGAAAATCACCCGTAAGTTTACCACCGCCGGCAAAGACCCATTCGATTCAATAGAATTTGTTAAGAGAATATCGGAGATCAAAAATCCTGATGGATCAGTTGTTTTTAGGATGGACGACGTAGTAGTTCCCAAGCAATGGTCCCAGGTTGCAACAGATGTAATAGCTCAAAAGTATTTCCGAAAAGCCGGTGTTCCGAAACTGCTCAAAAAAGTTAAGGAAGAAAACGTACCCAAGTGGCTTCAGCCTTCAACAGCAGATACCAAAAGATTACAAGAACTACCAGAAAAAGAAAGATACTCTTCCGAGACCGATTCGCGGCAGGTGTTTACAAGATTGGCCGGAACCTGGACTTACTGGGGATGGAAAGCAAATTACTTTGATTCGGAAGATGATGCCTTAGCTTTTTTTGACGAAATGAAATATATGCTCGCTAAGCAGTACTGCGCTCCTAATAGTCCGCAATGGTTTAATACCGGCCTTCATTGGGCATACGGAATTAACGGTCCGGCTCAAGGGCATTACTATGTAGATTTCCAAACCGGCAAGCTTACAAAATCAGAAGACGCTTACACACACCCACAGCCTCATGCATGTTTTATACAATCAATTTCAGATGACTTGGTAAACGAGGGTGGTATAATGGATCTCTGGGTTCGTGAAGCTCGTTTGTTTAAATACGGTTCTGGAACCGGAAGTAATTTTTCGAATCTCCGCGGTGCGGATGAACCTCTAAGCGGAGGTGGGAAGTCTTCGGGACTAATGTCATTTTTAAAAATTGGTGATAGATCTGCCGGTGCAATTAAATCCGGCGGAACAACAAGACGCGCTGCAAAAATGGTTACTCTTGATATCGATCACCCCGATATTGAGGAGTACATAAACTGGAAAGTTATTGAAGAACAAAAAGTTGCCGCGATGGTGGCAGGCTCAAAAGCGTGCAACATTCATTTAAATAGAATAATGAAAGCCTGCTATGAAGAACATCCTGAAAACGACAGGTTCAACAAAAAAACAAATAAAAGATTACGCGAAGCAGTTCTTGAAGCAAGAAGAAACCACATCCCCGAAAACTATATCGAGCGTGTTATCCATCTTGCCAAATTAGGATTTAAATCTATTGAGTTTCCAACTTACGATACAGATTGGAACTCTGAAGCTTATGCAACTGTATCGGGGCAAAATTCGAATAATTCGGTTCGCGTTACAAATGATTTTATGCAGGCGGTTATAAGTGACAGCAATTGGAGTTTATATTGGCGAACTGAATTAGATAAAGCCAAAAAAGAAAATAGAATCCCTAAACCTTTTAAAGCAGTCAAAGCTTCAAAATTATGGGATGACATAGCTTACTCCGCTTGGTCATCAGCTGACCCCGGATTGCAGTATCACACAACAATTAATGAATGGCATACCTGTCCCGCCAGTGGTGAAATTCGCGCATCAAACCCATGCAGTGAATATATGTTCTTAGACGATACTGCATGCAACCTTGCTTCTCTAAACTTGGTTAGATTTTACGATGACGACAAGCACTCATTTGATGTCGACAGTTTTAAACACGCCGTTCGCTTGTGGACAATCGTTCTGGAAATAAGTGTTTTAATGGCTCAGTACCCAAGCAAAGAAATTGCACAACGAAGCTACGATTACAGAACACTCGGTTTGGGCTATGCCAATCTCGGCTCATTATTAATGAGACAGGGCATTCCATATGATAGTGAAGAAGCATATGCAATTGCCGGTGCAATAAGTGCAATAATGCACATGGGTGCTTATGCCGCATCTGCGGAAATGGCTAAAGAACAAGGCACATTCCCGGAATTCAAAAAAAATAAAGAGCATATGCTGAAGGTACTTCGTAATCATAGAAGAGCTGCTTATAATGTTCCTAAAGAAGAGTACGAAGGACTTTCTATTTATCCTCAAGGAATTAATCCTAAATATTGTCCTGAAAATCTTTTAGAAGCCGCAAGAGAGGAATCAGATCGAGCTGTAGAATTAGGAACAAAATATGGTTATAGAAACGCACAAGTTACGGTTATTGCTCCAACAGGTACTATCGGTTTAGTAATGGATTGTGATACTACAGGTATCGAACCCGACTTTGCGTTGGTTAAATTCAAGAAATTAGCAGGGGGCGGATATTTTAAAATTATCAATCAATCAATTCCGCCTGCATTGAAGAAACTCGAATACACCGATGATCAAATAAAAGAAATTGTAAAATATGCAAAGGGTGCCGGAACCTTGAGCGGTTGTCCCCACATCAACAAAGAAACACTCAAAGCAAAAGGTTTCACCGAAGATGTTCTGAAAAAAATTGAAAGTATGCTCCCTTCGGTTTTCGAAATTGGATTTGCTTTCAACAAGTTTACTGTCGGTGAAGAATTTCTAACCGAGAAACTCGGTTTAGCTAAAGAAAAAATCAATGATTTTGATTTCGATTTATTGAAGGAAATTGGATTTACTAAAGAGCAAATTGCAGCAGCAAACGATTATGTTTGTGGGACGATGACCATAGAGGGCGCACCATATTTAAGTCCGGAACATTATGCTGTATTTGACTGTGCTAATAAATGTGGTAGAAAAGGTACAAGATACATCCAGCCCGAAGCGCATATTAGAATGATGGCAGCTGCTCAACCGTTCATATCCGGTGCTATTTCGAAAACCATTAATCTTCCGAACGAAGCATCGATAGACGATATCAAATCTGCCTATCTTGAAAGTTGGAGATTAGGATTAAAAGCAAACGCATTATATAGAGACGGATCAAAACTTTCGCAGCCGCTTAATTCGATGTCTTTTGAGGAGATCGAAGACCTAATGGAAGAGAAAGAAGATAACGATATTGTAAAAGTTGCAGAAAGAATTATCCATAGATACATAGCAAAACGAAGGAGATTACCCGACAGAAGAACCGGCTATACACAAAAAGCAAAAATTAACGGCAATACTGTTTATATAAGAACCGGCGAATATGAGAACGGGCAGATCGGTGAAATATTTATAGATATGCATAAAGAAGGTGCAGCTTTTAGAAGTTTGCTCAACAATTTTGCAATAGCAATTTCACTCGGTTTACAACACGGTGTTCCGCTTGAAGAATTTGTTGATGCATTTGTCTTTACACGATTTGAGCCAAGCGGCGTTGTCACCGGCAATGAAAGAATCAAAATGGCAACTTCGGTGATTGATTATATTTTCAGAGAATTAGCGGTTACTTATTTGGGAAGAGGAGATTTGGCACACGTTGATGAAGAAGAAATTCAGAAAAAATCAAAGTCCAAATCCGTAACCGATACCGATGATTATGAGAGCGAAGAAGTTATTAGCGAACGTATGATTGAACTTGATCCGAATACAACAGAGTTTAATGATGAACAACCCGACGGCTTAAACGGAACAAACGGAAACGGACGCTCCGAAAGAAGCAAGGTTCTTGCAATGCATAAGCAAATGGTCAAGGCTAAAGAAAAAGGGTACACCGGTGATATATGCCCAGAGTGCGGTAGTATGACGATGGTACGCAACGGTACCTGCCTAAAATGTACAACTTGCGGATCGACTACCGGGTGTAGTTGAAAATCAAGGGTGATTTAATTTCAAAGGGGCTTTACTGAGCCCCTTTTTTGTTTGTATTTATATAACCAATGTGGATAATTTTATTCCATTTTTCGTTGACTTTTCAACCCAAAACTGATAGATTCTCAAACTTGATTAGATATGATGATCCGAGAAAATTATAATAAATTACAGCAAAAAATCAGCGAAATTTGTGAAAAATGCGGCCGTAACCCGGCTGAAATCACACTGATTGCAGTCTCTAAAAACAATCCGATATCCGCTATCGAAGAAGCACAGAAATGCGGACTTATTCATTTCGGCGAAAATAAAGCTCAAGAACTAAGAGATAAAGCGGAATTAAAATCCGATGTTGTTTGGCACTTTATAGGGCACTTACAGACAAACAAAGTTAAATATGCTGTGAAAGCTGCAGAGTTCATTCATTCGGTTGATTCGGAAAAAGTGCTTGAGGAAATAAACAAACGTGCAGCTTCGGAAAATAAAATCCAAAAGATACTTTTTGAAGTTAACACTTCGGATGAATCGAATAAGTTTGGTTTGAAAGATTTTGAATCGTTGAAAAAATTGGTTGAGTTAAGTAACGAAATGACGAATGTTGATATTAAAGGTTTGATGACAATGGCTCCTTATACCGACAATAGAAAAATTATTAGAGATTGTTTTGTTCAGCTTCGCCTATGGAAGGAAAAACTTAACGAAGAAGGTGCAGACCTAACAGAGCTTTCGATGGGAATGACAAACGATTTCGATATAGCAATTGAAGAAGGGGCAACAATGATTCGCATCGGCACCGCAATTTTCGGTGAACGTGATTATTCACAAAAATGGAACGAACAATGAAATTCACACCATTTAGTATAAAAAATCAAGAATTCAGCAGAACCGTTCGCGGTTATGATAAAGACGAGGTAAAAGCCTATCTCGAAAAACTCTCCGATGAAGTTGAAAGACTGCAAAGTGAAAACAACAAACTCTCTGCCGAAGTTGAACACTTGAACGAAAAAATGGTTGAGTATAAACGAATCGAAAAGAATTTACAAACAACATTGCTGTCTGCGCAGGAATCTTCAACAAAAGCAGTCGAGTCGGCAAAAAAACAAACAGCGCTTCTTGTAAAGGAAGCTGAGCTAAAAGCCACCCAAATAGTTGAAGAAGCTAAAGAAAAAGCTAATGAAATTCGTGATGCCGTATTAAAACTTCGTGAAGAGAAAAAACTTCTTGTTGCAAAATTGCGGGCGATGGTAGATACTCAAACAAGTTTGTTGGAAGTAAGTTTTAAAGAAAGAGTTATTGAAGAAGAAGGAGAGGTTGATTTCACTTCTGCAAAAAAAGATATTGAATCAAAAATTAATACGGATGATATACTGGAGAAATTACTATGAGCAATCTGATGGAAAAAATCAATGAAACTTTAGAAGTAATAAGACAAAACGTAAAAGACGATTATGAGATTGGAATAATTTTAGGCACTGGATTGGGAGGACTTGTAAAAGAAATTAGTATTGATCATGAAATTGATTACGGAGAGCTTCCTCATTTCCCGTTATCTACTGTTGAATCACATCACGGTAAACTGATATTTGGAACGATAGGGAATAAAAAAGTAGTAGCTATGCAAGGGCGCTTCCATTACTACGAAGGCTACACGATGCAGCAAATTACATATCCTGTTAGAGTAATGAAATTTTTAGGAGTGAAAACTCTTCTCGTTTCAAATGCGTGCGGTGGCATGAATCCCATCTACAGAAGGGGAGATGTAATGCTGATGCTTGACCATATTAATTTACTTGGAGACAACCCGTTAATTGGTCCAAACGATGACAAACTCGGCCCGAGATTCCCGGATATGAGCGAGCCGTATGACTTGAAACTAATCGAGTTAGCTGAAAAGGTGGCGCTCGAAAATAAAATAAAAGTACATAAGGGAGTTTACGTAGCCGTTGCCGGACCAAATTTGGAAACCAAAGCCGAGTACAGATTTTTACGAAGTACCGGCGCCGATGTTGTCGGGATGTCAACAATTCCCGAAAATATTGTTGCTAACCATATGGGCATGCGCGTTCTCGGTTTCAGCATTATCACAGATGAATGTTTCCCGGACGCACTAAAACCTGTAAATGTTGAAGAAATTATAGCAGCCGCAATGGAAGCCGAACCTAAAATGACGTTAATAATGAAGGAAGTTATTAAACAATTATGATAACTAAAGATAAATTAAAATACGGAACTGTGGTGCTGCTCGGATTGATAATGTTCAGTTCGAATTTCCTCAGTCCGAAACTATTTACAGGTGAAATTTTAAATTTTGCCGTCTGGTTTATTCTTTCTATTTTTGCGTTTTCTTGCGGCTGGATCATTAATAAAACGCTCGGCTGGAACTACGGCGGCAAGCTCGTTTTTGCCGTTATTGTGGCGGCTTCTATAATGAGTGTTTTTATGGTCTCATTTTTTAGAGGCTACTTCGGAGTTAATGATTATCTTACTGAAAATTTTATTCTATATTCGCTCCGCAATATAATGCTTGGTGTAATCGGGATTTTCGGTTTAGCTGTTGCCGAACTGCTGAGCGTGCAGAAGCAAATTGAAAATCTTAAACATCAATCTCAGTTGAATAGAAAAATTACCGAAGATGCCGAAAGAGAAGCCGAAATCATTATTCGAGATGCAGAATCGAAAGCAGATAGGATCTTGGCTGAAGCCGAAAGAGAATCGGCAGAAATGATTAATCGAAAGAAAGAAATAGAACTACAATTAAAAGAATTTTTAAAAACGGAAAAAGAATTATTAAAAAAATACGAAACTGACTAATCCACTAACTGAAATTACGGTAAGAAAATGTTTAAGCAGTATGAAGGAAATATCACATATCCCAAAATTGACGAACAAATATTAAAGTTCTGGCAAAATAACAAGATTTTTGAAAAATCTATTTCAACAAGAGACGAAAATAAACCATTCACTTTTTACGAAGGACCGCCAACGGCAAACGGTAGACCGGGAATTCATCACGTTATGTCCCGAACACTTAAGGATTTAGTTTGCCGCTACAAAACATTACAAGGTTATCATGTTAACAGAAAAGCCGGTTGGGATACACACGGATTACCGGTGGAAATAGAAGTAGAAAAAAATCTCGGTATAAAAAGCAAAAGCGAAATCCCCCAATTCGGTATCGCAAAATATAATAAAGCCTGCCGCGATTCGGTTTTTACTTATCTTGATCTATGGGAAAAAATGACAACCCGTATGGGCTATTGGGTTAATCTTGATGATGCTTATGTAACCTGTACAAATAATTATATCGAATCGGTTTGGTGGGCGTTAAAAACTCTTTTCGAAAAAGGACTTATCTACAAAGATTATAAAATAGTTCCGCAGGATCCGAAAGCGGAGACTCCGCTTTCATCTCACGAGCTTGCACTCGGCTATCGCGAAACAAAAGACCCTTCTGTTTACGTAGTAATGAAATTAAAAGAATCCGATCTTACCAAAGAGGGTGACACTTATTTCTTGGTATGGACGACAACTCCCTGGACGCTTATATCAAACGTTGCCCTGGCTGTCGGACCCGATATCGACTATGTAAAAATTAAAACTGATGATGCTTATCTCATTCTTGCTAAAGAAAGATTAGAAGTTATTAGAAATGAGTATGAAATTTTAGCTGAGTACAAAGGCAAAGATTTAGTAGGACAAGAGTACGAACAGCTTTTCGATTACGTAAAATTCGATAAAAAAGGATGTTATGTTATTGAAGCAGATTTCGTAAGTACAGAAGATGGTTCCGGAATAGTTCATACAGCTCCCGCATTTGGTGCAGATGATTATGAAGTCTGTAAAAAGTACGGATTACCATTCGTCCAACCGGTTGACAGGGGAGGAAGATTTACCGAAGAGGTAACAGATTTTGCCGGGCAATTTGTTAAAGATGCCGACGAAGGCATTATTAAAATGCTGCGTGAAAGAGGGCAACTTTACAAAAAAGAAACCATTGTTCACTCCTATCCTTTCAGCTGGAGATTTGATAATGTCCCTGTTATTTATTACGCACGTGAATCTTGGTTTATTAGAACCACCGAAGTTGCAGATAAAATGGTGGAATTAAATAAAACAATCGGCTGGTATCCTCCCGAAGTTGGAAGCGGAAGATTCGGCAATTGGCTTGAAGAAAATAAAGATTGGGCTTTATCTCGTGATCGTTTTTGGGCAACTCCGTTACCGATTTGGGTTTCCGATGACGGTGATATATTTGCTGTCGGCAGCATTGAAGAATTAAAGGAAGGCTACGTTGAACGTAACGGCAAAAAGGTAAAAGTGGGTGATTTGAAAGATGAGGAAATTGATCTTCACAGACCATTTGTTGATGAAGTTAAATTCGAAAAGAACGGGAAAATTTATACACGAACTCCAGAACTAATAGATGTTTGGTTTGACTCCGGTGCAATGCCCTTTGCGCAGTACCATTATCCATTTGAAAACAAAGATGTTTTTGAGAAGAACTTTCCGGCTGATTTTATCTGTGAAGGAATTGACCAAACACGAGGCTGGTTTTACACTTTGCACGCGATTGCAACAATGTTATTTGATAATGTTGCATACAAAAACTTGATTGTAAACGAATTGATATTGGACAAGAACGGCTTGAAGATGTCCAAATCGAAAGGTAATACGGTTGACCCGTTTGAACTTTTTGAAAAGTATGGTGCCGATGCAACACGCTGGTATCTTGTTACTACAAGTCCGCCGTGGAAACCAACCTTATTTGATGAAGAAGGAATTGCAGAAGTACAAAGAAAATTCTTCGGTACTTTGATAAATACATATTCATTCTTTGCACTTTATGCCAACATAGACAAATTTAACTTCAGTGAAAAATTGATCCCTTATGAAAAGCGACCGGAAATTGACCGCTGGATAATTTCTAAACTCGGAACACTTGTAAGAGATTACGAAAACTTCATGGAAAACTATGATGTAACAAAAGCAGCCAGAGAAGTTTCCGAGTTTACAATTGATCAGCTTTCAAACTGGTATGTACGCAGAAGCCGCCGCCGTTTCTGGAAATCGGAGATGAACGAAAACAAACTTTCCGCTTATCAAACATTGTATGAATGTTTATTGACTGTTGTTAAATTGGCTTCACCGTTTGCGCCGTTTATAACTGAGGAGATTTATCAAAATCTAAATAAAACAACAGGCAAAGAAAGTTTTGAATCTGTCCATTTGGTAAATTTTCCGAAGGTTGAATACCACGATGAAGAGCTTGAACAAAAAATGGACATAGCTCAAAGAGTGGTTTACTTAACTCGTTCAATGAGAGCAAAAAATAATCTTAAGGTTCGTCAACCATTGAAGAAAATTCTTGTTTCTGTTGCACCGTCAAAAAGAGATGCGGTTGCACAGATGAAAGATGTGATTTTGGAGGAAATAAATATTAAAGAGCTGCAAGTTCTTGAAGATGATTCTGCAATTGTAAATAAATCTGCTAAGGCAAATTTTAAATCACTTGGACCTAAATACGGCAAGTTGATGAAAACGTTAGCCGCTGAAATTGCTAAGTTCGGGAAAGATGATATAGCAAAATTAGAAAAAGAAAATGAGCTAAATATTTCAATAGATGGTGAAGATATACAATTGACTCTCGATGACGTTGAAATAATCAGCACAGAAATAGAAGGCTGGCTGGTAGAAAGTGAAGAAGGTGTAACAGTAGGTATTGATACTGAGTTGACGGATGAATTGATTGCCGAAGGATATGCCAGAGAGTTTGTTAATCGTGTTCAAAATATGCGAAAAGACGCTGATTTCGACGTTGTTGATAAAATTAAAATCTATTATGAATCGGACGAAAAATTAATTAAATATATAGGTAAATTTTCAGAATACATTAAAAGTGAAACATTAGCCGATGAATTGGCTTCCAAACCTTCCAACAACGGATATTCGGAAGAGTGGGAAATTGGAGATTACAAATGTAAAATCTCGATTGTAAAAGCCGGTTAAATTTCATCGCGGGAGGATAAATTATGGGAATGGCAAAAAAAACAGTAAAAAAAGCGGGCGGTAAAACCGCAACCAAGAAAAAGACTGCAGTTAAAAAAACTACAAAATCCGCTTCTAAAACAAAGGCAACTTCAAAAAAAGCTGCGCCGAAGAAGACGGATGCTAAGAAAAAAACGGTAACTAAAAAAACTTCAACTAAGGGCAAAAAAACAACTTCAAAGAGACAGGTTCACCAAGAAGTTGAGGTAATGTCCCCAACCAAAAAAGTTAAAAAGATAAAAGGATATCCGAAGAAAGATTTAGATGAATTTAAAGAAATCATCCTTAAAAAAAGAGATGAGATAATCGATCAGCTTCAATCACTTAAAGACCAGATGATGGATCCTACTACCGGACAGTATGTGAATGAAAGCTCACCCTACTCTCTTCATATGGCTGAACAGGGTACCGATGCAATGGAAAGGGAAAAACTTTACCTTTGGGCACAGAGGGAAAACAAGTTTTTAACTTATCTCGAAGAAGCTTTGCAGCGTATTGAAAATGGTACATATGGAATTTGTATTGATTGTATTGACGAACCGCAGCATCTTTGCCCAACTTGTCCGTTGATCCCTAAAGAAAGATTGAAAGCTGTACCTCATACGCAGCATTGTTTGCAGGTAAAACAAAAAATGCAGAAAGTGGGATAATATTAAGGAAGCACTTTGAAAATATTATACGTCTCACTTTCAATATTAATTGTTGACCAAGTTACAAAACTTTTTGTGAAAGGATTTTCAATTCCATTTCTTAATGTAAAAGTTGATGGAATGGGGCTTGGTGAAAGCATTAAAGTAATTAATGATTTTTTCAAAATTACTTTTGTTGAAAATCCTGGGATGGCTTTTGGTATAAACGTGGGTGTTAATTCCAAACTACTTCTCTCGCTTTTTTCGCTCGTCGCATCAATTGGGTTAATTTATTACATTTATAAAATTCGTAAAGAGTCGTTTGTAAATCGGTTTGCATTAGCATTAATATTAGGAGGTGCAGTCGGTAATTTTATCGATCGTGCTTTTTATGGAGTGTTATACGGATATGCCCCTTTGATGTATGGAAAAGTAGTGGATTTTTTTCAAGTAGAATTTTGGGATTTTACTCTTTTCGGTAAAACTTATGAGACTTGGCCTATTTTTAATATTGCCGATGCTTCTGTTACCGTAGGAGTAATTTTAATGCTGATTTTCCACAGCAGTATTTATGATAAAAAAGAAGAAAAAAAATTAGAAGCCGATCAAACAAATCAAGGAACGGAATCACTATCAGATGGCAAAGATAATAACGGAAAAAGTGCTGAAGTATTCGATAACGGAAGGGAAGCGAAAGCAGAGAATTGATTCCTATCTTGCAAACACAATAGAAAACTCAACCCGCTCAAAAATTCAAAAATTAATTAAAGCTGATCTTATCACCGTTAACGGTAAAAAGGTAAAAGCTAATTATCAAGTTGTACCCGGTGATGAAATAGTTGTGAAAATTCCGGTTTCTCCCAGACCGGAACACGTTGAAGCAGAAAACATTCCTCTTGATATTTTATATGAAGATCAATATTTATTAGTAGTTAACAAACCTCCCGGTATGGTGGCTCATCCTGCGTTGGGTAATTATTCCGGTACACTTGTAAATGCTTTGCTTCATTATACGAATGAGTTAAGCAAATTTAACAAGGAAGCACCAACACGTCCGGGCATCATTCACAGAATTGATAAAGAAACCAGCGGATTACTTCTTGTTGCAAAAGATGAATTTGTTCACTCGGAACTCGCAAAACAATTTGCTGCTCACTCAATAGATAGAGAATACTGGGCAGTCTGCTGGGGTATTTTTAAGAACAGCACAGGTGAAGTAATAGGGAATATTGCAAGAAGTAAACGAGATAGGAAAATTTTTACGGTCAGTGAAACAGAAGGGAAACATGCCCACACATTTTATGAAGTGATTGAAGAATTTGAATTTGCTTCACTGCTGAAATTAAAGTTGAAAACCGGTCGTACTCATCAGATTAGAGTTCATATGTCTCATATAAATCATCCGGTCTTCGGAGACCCGACCTACGGCGGAAGGGTAATAGTTTACGGAAGCAATTTGCCGAAGATGAAATCAAGAGTACATAACTTGCTCGAGATTATGCCGCGACAAGCACTACACGCTAAAACTCTTGGTTTTTATCATCCTATCAAAAAAGAAAGAATTTATATCGATTCTGATTTACCTGAGGATATGCAAACATTAATTGCGAAATTGAACGACTGAACCTGTGTTTTTTCATAAGTTTGATATATCTTATTTTTTAATAAAAAGAAAAAAATATGTTCCATCCATTTGAAGCTTTCAACCCAAATCTATTGATTGTACTTGGATTAGTTGGATTATTTTTAGGTATTGTACTAATTCTTGTCTTTATAAAAAGGAGAATGCTGAAATTAATTGGTAAGGAAGAGAAAAAATTACCCGGTTTATTCGGCAGTCTTCGTAATTTAATATCACTTCTTTTATTAACAACTATTGGGGGAATGTTCTTATTCCTCGGCTTCTTTTTTATAGCTTATCATAATTTCACATACGAGGAGAAAGTAGCGGTTGTAGAAGTTGTACCGATAGATGAACAAAAGTGTAATCTAATCATCGAAGAATTTCTTGAAGATGGCAAGTCCAACCTCTATAGATTTGAAATTGAGGGCGATCAATGGATGATTGAAGGGGATATTTTAAAGTGGGAAGATTATGTGAATTTTCTCGGTCTTCATACACGTTACAGATTAAATAGGGTAAGAGGACGTTATATAAAAACCAAAGATGAAATCACAAACTCTCCAACTGTCCATTCTTTAATTGAAGATGAAGAAGATTTTTTGTGGGGTATCCTTTATGATGCCGGGCATAAACTTCCTTTTGTTAATACGGTTTACGGTAATGCAACTTTTCAAATGGTTGACAAGCCTAAAAGGTTTGATGTGTTTGTTACAACCTCAGGGTTTATGTTAAGGGAAAGTGCGATATAATTACTATTTTCAACAACAATAATTAATTAAGACATCTGAAAAATTACTTTACACTGTAGCACAGACATTCTTGTCTGTGCTTTATTGTTTTGAATTCAACTAATTTTTACGGACAGGAATGTTTGTCTTATATCAATTTTCAATTTTTAGAGGTCACTATTTATAAAAAAGACCCGGCATTAACCGGGTCTTTCTCTACAAGGGGATATCATACGCAAGTCTTATTTAACAAGTACCATTTTCTTAACTTGAACATTTTCATTAGTAGTAATTCTATAGAAGTAAATACCTGAAGCATTGTTTGAAGCATTCCAGTTGACGCTATATTTACCTGCAGCCATTTGTTCATCAACTAATTTTGCAACTTCTCTACCAAGTGCATCGTAAACAGTTAATGTAACATCTGATGCTTTCGGAATTGAGAAATTAATGGTGGTTGTCGGGTTAAATGGGTTAGGATAGTTTTGTGCCAATTCAAATGATACAGGAATTTGTCCATCTTCAGGAGCAACATCACTAATTTCGCCCTTCATAACACCAATCGTAAGTTTTAGCAGTTCAACTGCAAATTCAGGATTGTGTATACCAAATGAACGGTCTTCTTCAACTAATAAATAGTTGTAAGCTGCTTGTGCTTCAAGTTTTGTAACTGATGAATCGGTAATAGCAAGATGGCCTGCACCATCATTTGGTAGTAAGTTGTAAAGTTCTTCTAATAAACCATGAACTTCATCCTGTAATCCTTCTGCAACACCATCTTCATCATGATCGGCAATACCGTTGATATATAGTTTTTTAACATTAAAATCATCACCAACATCACCGTGGCAAGGTTCGCAAACACCAACGTTTGCAGTACCGTCTTGTTGTCTCATTGAAAAAGTATGACCGCCTGCTAATTCAAAGTTACCTTCAGGATCAACCGGACCTTCGCCCATATGACAGCCAACGCATGCTTTTTCAATTGCCTGCAAGTGAGGTGAAGACGGAATCGAATAACCCCAGGTAATTGCGTTTTGACCAACTAACAAATCACCTTGAGGTCCATGGTGCGGACCGTAATGTGAACTAAGATTGTCTAAATAATTATCTGTATAATCAACGGCATCTCTTCTGGCTTGATGACAGTTGATACAAAGTCTTCCTTCATTATTTAGAGGCACTTCAAAACCGTTTGCGAGTGTAGCTGTTGTTAATCTTAATTGACCCGGGTTAGAAGCATCGTGAGGATCGTGGCAAGTTGCGCAGGTAATTGAGATTGCCGGTGGAGCCGGGCTTACACCTACATTACCATTATTAACTTTTGCAACAAACCCTGAACCACTATGGCAATCAGCACATCCTGCTCTGCCGCCTGCATAACCAACATAATTACCCACTGCGTGAGCTGACCAATCCCATTGTTGCGGGAAGTTGTGGTGTGTACCTTCATCGTGGCAAATACCGCATGTAGCCGCATCTAAACTTGTAACCATTGCGCTGTTGCCGGTCTGCCCGTAGTGTTCGCCGCCAGGACCGTGACAAGCTTCACATTGAATTCTTGCCATTGACATTGCTTCCGGGAATTGTTGGAATAAGTTATCCCACTGGCCTGGGTATAAAGAATCGGGATAAACAAATTCATAATCATCAAAACCACCGTTAACGGCAGTAGGATTAGCATCGTAACCGGTTGTGTGACATTCTAAGCAAAATTCACGGAAATGTGAGCTAAGTTCACCGTTGAATGCTCTTTCAGTATCGGAGTAATGACCGGTTTCTTGCCACGTGTCACCAATAAATCCATAAAGAGAATTATTGTGGCAGTTCATACAATTTGGACTTTCCGTGTTATAACCCAAATACATAGCTGCATTAATTGTAACAGTAGCTATCACACCGCCGAAATCACTAACTTCAATAACATAGTGCCCGGGTAAATCAGGTGTAAATTGTCTGTAAACAACCATGTCGCCTTCATTCATAGTTTCACCGAATGTAGGTGCTGAGCCGTCTGGTTTAGTGGGGATAGTCCAAGTGAGATTTTGGAAAGCTTGATCAGCTTCAACTTTGAAATAAACCATTGTACCAACACCAACGTTGGTTAGTCCTGAAAATGGATATTCAAAAATATCGGCATCATCAAGTCCCGCAATTCTTGGTGAGACTCCGTAAGTCTCAATAAACAGAGTCTGTGCTGAAGTAACACTTATCAGCATCAAGGCACAGAGTAGAATGGTAAGTCGTTTTAACATATATCTGCCTCCTGTTTGGGGAAATGAGTTAATTTATTGTTTATTATGCATCAAAGATAATACCATCTTATTATTCGATAATTTAAGAAATTTTTAAAGAAAGAATCATAAATAATTTCTGATTTTCAAGAATTTTCTTCTTCTTTTTATTCATTACTAAGAATAATGTAGATATTTAGATAATAAGATACAAGTCTCTTTTATCTAATTAATAATATAAGAATATTTTTTGAATAAAGTAAGACCTATTAGTATATTTTGTTCAAAAAAAAGTACTCTATGCGATTATACAATACCTTGACCCGCCAAAAAGAAGAATTTAAACCAATTGACCCTCCCAACGTTAAAATGTATGTGTGCGGTCCAACAGTATATGATTTTTTCCATATCGGAAATGCCCGCTCGTTCATTATGGCTGATATGCTTCGCCGGTATCTTATTTATAAAGGATACAACGTTACTTACGTAATGAATATTACCGATATTGACGACAAAATAATTAAGAAAGCTAATGATGAAAAACGGGATCCTAAGGATATTTCAACCGAATTTACAAATGCTTTTTTGAGCGATATAAAAAAGCTGAATATTAAAAATGCGGATATTTTTCCCAAAGCTACCGAACATATTGACGATATAATAAATATGATTAAATCCCTTGAGAAAAAGGGACTCGCCTACAATGTAAACGGTAATGTTTTTTATGATGTCTCAAAATTTGAGGGTTACGGAAAGTTAAGCGGCAAGAAAATAGACGATTTAATTTCCGGGGCGAGGATCGAAATTAATGAAGAGAAAAAGAATCCGCTTGATTTTACTTTGTGGAAAAAAGCAAAAAAAGGCGAACCTTACTGGGAAAGCCCCTGGGGGAAAGGAAGACCAGGCTGGCATATTGAATGTTCCGCAATGAGTACAAAACATCTCGGTGAAACAATTGATATTCACGCCGGTGGTAACGATTTAATTTTCCCGCATCATGAAAATGAAATAGCTCAAAGCGAAGGCGCAACCTCTCATCAGTTTGTTAAATATTGGATACACTTCGGATTTCTGAATATACAGAATGAGAAAATGTCTAAATCACTTGGTAACTTTTTTACCGCTCGCGAAATTTTAAAGAAGTATTCTGCTGAAGCGATAAGATTATTGTTCGCACAAACTCATTACGGCGGTCCGCTTAATTTCAGTGATGAACTTCTCGACTCTGCCGTTAAAGGATTAGAAAGAATAAATAATTTGGTAGAAACAGTTAAAGAAAGAATAGCTGCAAACACAACCGGTGAAAAGATTGAATTTGATTTTGATAAGTATTACTTCGGGTTTGAAAGTAATTTGGACGATGATTTCAATACACCCAAAGGGGTTGCCATAATTTTTGATTTTGTAAAATCCGTAAATACGGTTATAAGTCAAAACGAAAATATCGATGTTTCTTTTTATAAAGATGTTAAAACATTTTTAGAAAAGACCGCGCAAGATGTTCTGGGTATTGTGAATTTTGAAAAAGGCAATCAAATGAATTTTGATTCAAAGGAAAGCGAATTGGTAGAACTATTAATTGAAATAAGATCCGATGCAAAGAAAAATAAGAACTATGCTCTGGCCGATATGATTAGAGATAAGCTAAGTGAAATTGGCTTTCAATTAGTGGATACTAAAAGTGGTACCACATTTAAAAAGAAATAATACAAAAAAATTGGTCTATTCATTTTTTATTATACTCTTAATCTTATTGTTCTTATCTTGGTTATATATTTTCAATATTTATGAAGTAGGAATTAGTGTTAACCGGATTAGTTCTTTAAATTATGTATTACATATTCAACCGAAGAATTCTTTCGGTTTTAATGCACCGTTTAGAACTCTTGAGTATAAATATGAAGTTTGCAGTGGAGCAGATAATATTGAAAATATTAAAGACTGCGACAAAGGTGAAATTATTGTTGAACTAAAATCCGATTCGATAAAAGTAAAGCTGGCTATAAAAACAAACAAAACTCAAAATCTAACTTTAGTAGAAATACCAAAACACAAAATGGAATAGGTATGAAAAAGCTAACAACACTTGTAATATTTTTTACATTGATTGTTTCATCAATTGCGCAAGGTACCGCAGGAACTGATGCAAAATATGAATACCGTTCTCTTGTTGATATACCGTCTGCAGGAATTCTAGAAAAAGGATTTGTTGGTGTAAGCGCAGATGTTCTTCCATTCGGTGTTGTTATTTCGAAAATTGAAGTTGGTGTTTTTGATAACTTTAGCTTTGGTATTTCCTACGGGGGAAGCAACATTATTGGTACCGGCAAAGTAGATTGGTACGAACTTCCCGGCGTGAATGTAAGGGCAAGACTTGTTGACGAAACAGAGTCTATGCCTGCTTTTACAATAGGGTTTGATTCTCAAGGCAAAGGTTTATACGATGAAGAACTAAATCGCTTCGAAATAAAATCTCCCGGTTTCTATGTTGCAGCGGCAAAGAATTTTGAATTTCTCGGTTACTTAAGTCTGCACGGTGTTGTAAACTATTCGCTCGAAAGAGATGACGATGACAAAGATTTAAATCTTGGAGTCGGCTTCGAGAAAACAATCGGTAGTAAAGTCTCTCTTGTAGGTGAATACAATTTTGCAATTAATGATAATACAATCAAAGCATACGGTGACGGAAACGGGTATATGAATATCGGAGTACGATGGTCGGTTGGCGAAGGTTTCACGATAGGTTTAGATTTGCGAGACCTTCTCGATAACAAAAAAATTTACAGCAACAAAGCAGACAGAGCATTGTTCGTCGAATTTATCAAATCTATTTTTTAGTGTATAAAATAATGTACACGCACGTGTAGCATCTTATACAACTTTTCACAGTTCCCGCAGATATTCTTCTTTTTTGCATCTTTTTATAGGCATAATATTTGTAAAATTACTTTTAGTAAATGATGTCAATCAAAATATAAGGTGATGAGATGAAATTTTTTATAAGAACAAGTTTGATTTTATTTATCTCGTCTATATTTCTTTCCGGCTGTTACACACAATTAGCCGTGAGGGATTACGACAGAGGGTATGAACGCGATTATGAGGAAGAAGTTTACACCGAAGATCAAGTTTACGATTCTTCTAATTATTATGACGAATCATACGAATATCAAGACGAAGGGTATTACGAAGATGACGGATATTATTATGATGACCCCGATGTTTTGGTTATAAACGATTACGACCCTTTCTGGAGACCATACCATAGACGTTATTATACAAGTTACTTTCCATCAACATATTTTTACATAGGATTTACTTACTATGACAGGTACTGGTGGGATTATTGTTACTCACCCTATATTTGGTATCCTGATCCTTGGTTTTACCCTATAGCATATGTTGGATATTGGGGTTCATGGTATTGGCATTCCCCTTACTATTATTCACACTGGGGAGGTTATTACAACTATAACCCCGGTTATAAGTACAGAACAAACACGTATACCGGTTTGAGAAATAACGGTCGCGGCAGGGGAACAGTAACCGATGGAAGAGGTACGGTACTTACCGGTGGTGTTAGAGGTTCTTCGGAAGCTGAGGGCAGCAGAGTAGCAAAAACCGGTAGAACCGACGGCGGTAGAACCATTGACAGGCCGACAGTTATTTCTGGAAGAAACGATAAAGATGATCGAGGTAAAACAAAATCGGGAAGAATAGCAGATAACGGCAGACAAGTTAAACCGGTTACAAGAAAAGTTGGTGATGTTAGGAGTAAAGATTATAGAAGATATAATGTAGATGAGCGAATCTATAAACCATCAACAAGAACAACAACATCAAAAAACGATTCGCGAAGTTCACGTGTATATAGACCGGAAACTAAACGTTCATCGAGTTCAAAAACTTACAGCAAACCAAGTAGAACTTACACAAAACCAAGCAGTTCAAGCAGCAGAGGAACCTATAAGAGTCCGGCTCGGTCAAGCTCATCAAGTAAGTCTTACAGCAGACCTTCGACAAATCGCAGCCGAAGCTCAAGCAGTTATTCGAGACCAAGTTCCTCGTCATCAAGATCAAGCGGAACCAGATCATCATCGAGCAGCAGAGGTTCGTCAAGTAAAAGTTCTTCGAGCAAGGGAAGAAGATAAGATAATTGAAATTAGATAAATGCGGAGCAATTATGAAACGGTTCTCTAAATATTGGGTGTTCTTTTTATTTTTTGCAGTAACTACTAATTATTCACAAAATATTAATGATGCACTTAGATTAGCTTTCCCGGGAATTGGTTCAAGTGCAAGAGCTCTTGGGATGGGAAATGCTTATAATGCGTTAAGTTATGATTACAACGGATCCCTTTTTAATCCCGCCGGGTTAGGCACTGCAAGTCGATTTGAATTCAGCGGTTCGCTGCTTTACAATTCGTTTGATAATAATGCGGATTTTTTCAATACGAGTACTAATTATTCTAACAGCACAACTAATTTAAGCCAAGTAGGATTTGTATTCCCGATGCCTACAAGCCGAGGAAGTTTAGTCTTTAGTCTCGGTTTCAATCAAAGTAAAAACTTTAACTCAGCTTTAAAATTTGATGGATTCAATAACGGCAGCACTTCTATGATTCAATCTTTATTAGGTAAAGGCGATATTTCATACCAACTTTATTTAACGGATACAACCGGAACACAAACTCCTATAAATGGTAAACTAAATCAAAGTGGGGACATTTTAGAAGAAGGTAAAATTAACAATTGGTCGCTTGTCGGTGCTATCGAAGTTTCTAAAGGAGTATTTTTTGGTGCTTCGCTCAACATCTTAGCCGGAAGTTACAAAAGCGACCGTAGATATTATGAAGATGATACAAGGAATGTCTACGATGCATCCGTATTAACCGATCCATCCGAATCATTTACCGCAGATTTTCAATCGTTTTACGTTAATGATGTTATCGATTGGGATATTTCGGGATGGGATTTCAAAGTTGGTATACTTTATCGAATGCCGGAATTTCTTAAACTTGGTGCTACGGTAAAGTTTCCAACACAATTTACATTAAAAGAAAAATATTATGTTGAGGCTACAAGTCAATTTGGAACAGGCACTACAGTTGAAATGGATCCTATAAATAATGAATCCGAATATGATATAACAACTCCGTATGAATTTACGGGAGCCTTAGCTTTCGAGTTAGATTATCTGGTTATATCTGCTGAAGCAACATTCATTGATTACACCCAAATTGAATTCGGCGATGGTCTTGATCCCGGGCTTGTAAGCGATAATAACAGAGCTATAACCGAAGCATTTAAAGAAGTGCTGAACTATAATCTTGGAATAGAATACCGCTTGCCTTATCCTTATATCACTATGAGGGGTGGCTTTATTATGCAGCCTTCTGCTTATAAAGATGATCCTTCTGAATTCAACAGAAAATACGTTACCGGTGGAATAGGTTTTATGCCGAACAAAACTTTGTCATTGGACTTTGCTTATGCTTACGGCTGGTGGAAAAATGTGGGCGATAATTATGGCTTTGAAGACTCCCGAACATTCCATGATATTACTTCAAACAACTTTATTTTTACGATGCGCTATTTGTTTTAGTCTATCTTTATTGATTGACTTCATTTACTAAGCACCTTATTTTTTCTAAGGTGCTTTTTTTATTTGGAGAAGTCTATTAAAGGAAGAATCGTAAGAATAGAGAGCAAAGATTACTACGTCCTCTCACAAAAGGATGAAGTAATACGTTGTTATTTGCGGGGCAAATTCCAAAAAGAGTTTGAGCTGAAGAAGGATAAGCTCTATACTCTTGATATTGCTGCAGTGGGAGATTTTGTAGATTTTAAAATCAACGAAGACCGAACCGGTGTTATTGAAAAACTTTACGAAAGGGAAAATCATATTTCGCGAAAAGCCCCGAGAATAAAAGGGGCAAGTTACCGCGGAGAAAGACTTGAACAAATCATTGCCGCTAATGTTGATAATCTTTTTATCGTTGCAAGCATTAAGAAACCTTCTTTTAATAACCGCTCGATTGATAGACTGCTGGTAACTGCCGAAAGTTCACAAATCAAACCGTATCTCATCATAAATAAAATTGATTTAGATAAACATAATTCCGCTGAAAAATGGAAAGAATTTTATGAAGAAATTGGATACAAAGTTTTCCTTACCTCAATACAACAAACAAACTCTGTTTTTGAAGAAATGAAAAAACATTTAAATCAAAAAGTAAGTCTTTTCTGGGGGCATTCCGGAGTTGGTAAATCTTCAATCCTTAATACTCTGTTTCCGCATCTGAATTTCAAAGTGAAAGAGATTAGCAATTATTCAAGTAAAGGTACACATACAACTGTTACGGTTAGAATGGAAAAGGTTGGTGAAAATACCTTCGTTATTGATACGCCCGGCATTAGAGAAATTGACCCGTATGGGATTACAAAAGAAAATCTATCGCATTACTTTATAGAGTTTTTACCCTTTATGCAAGATTGCAAGTTTAACACGTGTACTCATCATCATGAACCTGGTTGTGCAATTATCAAGGCAGTTGAAAACGGTAAAATATTCCCGGAACGTTACGAAAGTTATTTAAATTTGCTCAATACTATTGAGGAGGATTTACACTTCTAACAAATCTCATTAATTCTTCAATAAATTGAATGACGATTTCATCAGGCACACCGTCCGGGTGATTTGATTTTAACCTCATATCACATTGATCATTAACATAGTCAATCAGGAACAATTCATTGTTATCGGTTAATGCAAATTCGCTCGAGAAATAATCGAGTTGTGCAACTTCAAATATTTTGTTCATACATTCATTAATCCGAGGTAAAATTCCGGGGAAAATATTTTCCACTGCTTCATCGGAATATATAAGTTTTTCATCATCCCAGAGCATCGGAATGATTTTACCGAAAGCCCAAATAACTCTAAACCATGCTCGATGGCCATTTCGTATAACCGGATTAATTTTTTCCTGCAGCAAATAACTATCATCGCAGTTTTCTTCTCTGGCAATTTCAATTTCTTCAAAAGAACGGGCGCTTTTTTTTACCCCTTCACCACCGCCGGAATAATATGCCGGTTTAATTATGAAGGGAATTCCGATTTGATCGAATGTTCCATCCGGAAATTTTAGCTCGGGTTGTAAATCATATGGGGGAATAATGATGGTTTTAGGTAGTTTCAAACCATTTTCAATTAATTTTTGTTGTACGACTGATTTGTCCGTTGCCGTTGCAGTCATGTGAAAAGGATTAATAATTCTACAGCCGGAACTTGTTAGAAGAATTGCAAGTTCAGTGAAGTTATCATCCTCATCCGATGCACGATCCAGATACACTTTGAATGATAGTTTGTTTTCTTTTACTAATTCTGTAATTTCATCAATGTTAGCACGATTAATAATAAATGTAGTAAACTGGTTTTCTTGGAACAATTTTTCGATTAATTGAGTAAACTCAACGTCGTAAATCCAAGTGTACGATATGGCAAGGTCATATTTCATTTTGAAAATTAGAAGGCAAAAATAGCTATTTAACTCATTGTTTTCAACGAATTTACCTTGTTATTGAACCCTTGAAAAACTATTTTTCTAACTTAATTTATAAAGAGAATTATGTACAAAATCGGAATTTTAATTTTAGGATTTGTCTTTTTTATCGGCTGCTCCTCAACAACGGAAGTTAAAAAAGAGCAAACAAATGTTGCCGCCAAAGATAAAAAACTCGCTAAGGAACTATTTATCTCCGGTTCAACAAACGAAATGAAAGGTAACTATTCTGCTGCTATAATTGATTATCAAGAAGCACTTAGACTTGATCCCAATCCAGGCATCCATTTCGCATTAGCTAAAAATTTTCTTCGTATTCAAAAACTTCCTTCTGCTTTGTCACATGCTAAAGAGGCTGTAAATGGTAATCCTGAGAATACAGAGTATAAATACTTGCTAGCTAATGTTTTTCAAGCAGGTAATCAACCAGATTCTGCCGCCGGTATCTATGAACAAATTATAAAAACCGACTCTACAGACCAAAACGCATATTATGCTCTTGCCCAAATTTATGAATCAACTCAACCGCTAAAAGCTCTTGAGTTATATTATAAACTTGTCGATTTAATTGGTCCCGAATGGAATGTTTTGGTAAGTATAGCCGATTTGAACGAGAGAATGGGCAATGTTGAAAAAACAATTGAAACTGTTGAAGAACTTACGGAATTAAATCCATCAAATCTCAAGTTAAAAAAACTACTGATTGAGTCATATCTTAAAGTTGAGAAATATGATAAGGCTCTTAAAATGGCTGATGAATTAATAGTTGAGCATCCGAACGATATCAATTTGCTTGAGTATAGAGCTAATTCTTTAATACAATTAGACAGATGGGATGAGGGCGCTGCCGAGTATGAAAAACTAAGCGAACGAGATGATATGCCGATCGAATCAAAAATTAGAATCGGTGCGGCATTTTATTCACATTCTCGAGGTGATAGTTTATCTCTATCTAGAGCGAAGAAAATATTTACGAAAATAGATGCTGATACTACCCATTGGAGAGTTAAACTTTTTCTCGCACAAATTGCTCTTGATGAAAAAGATGATTCAACTGCAATTGAAAATTTTTATTCCGCTGCTGAACTTGCACCTTGGAATTCACAAATTTATATGTCTCTTGGTGGATTGCTTTTTGATAAAGGAAGGTATGATGAAACAATTGAGTTATTGACTCCGTCTATTAAGCGTTTTCCTGATGAATTTGTTTTGAATGTTATCCTTGGTTTATCGTATGTGCAAAACCTTCAATATTCTGAGGCGGAACCATTTTTAAAAAAAGCATTACTTCTTAATCCCGATGATTTTACCGCACTTTACGGTTATGGTGTTACATTAAATCAACTAAATAAAGATGAAGAAGCGCTAATATATTTAGAACGAGCTTTGGAAAAAGAACCGGAAAATGTCTCTTTGCTTGGAACCATCGGATTAATAAATGAAAACTTAGGACGATTGGAAAAATCCGAAGAGATTTATCAAAAAGCATTGTCAATTGATTCGACTAATGCGTTAGTTTTAAATAACTATGCTTATGCCTTAGCAGAACGAGGTACTGAACTTGATAAGGCATTAAAAATGGTTACAAAAGCTCTTGAGTTTGACTCAACGAATTCATCCTACCTCGATACTAAAGGATGGGTGCATTATAAGCTTGGTGAATATGATAAAGCAAAAGATTATATTGAACAATCATTAGAAGCAAATCCTGATAATGCCGAAGTTGCCGATCATCTCGGTGATGTTTACTATAAATTAGGAGACAAAGCAAAAGCAATTGAATATTGGCAAAAAGCATATGAAATAGACCCCGAAAGGGAAGGACTAAAAGAAAAAATTGATGAAGGAAAGTTGTGAGAAAAAAAGTAATTAACATAATAACATATTTATTGATTGTACTGTCATTTTCGGTATTAGTCAATTCTTGTGTGCCGTCAAAACCTGTGGAAGAAGAGAGAATTCTCCCCGCAGATAGATTGATGAAAAAATTGGAAGCAAACCGAAGAAAAGTTAAAACATTTTTAGGTAGCGGAACAATTAATTTGGACAGCCCCCAATTAACCGCTAAAGCAACTTTTCAGGTTGTAATAAAAAAACCCGACTCGATCAGAATTTCTTTCTACGGTCCATTTGGTATTGATTTAGCTCAAGCGGTAACAACAAAAAGGGATTTTGTTTTCTTCGATGTAATAAACAATAGAGTCTATAAAGGAGTTACAAAAAATTTATCTTTGAAAAATATTTTCAAAATTGATCTTACGTTTAACGAATTAATGGATGCATTTGCCGGGGCGGTTGATTTAACCGATAAACTTAGACGCGAACCGGATGACCTTTTTATAAACAAAGATACTTATTACTTAACTTATTCCGATAACTTTACCGGAAGACAAAGCCAATATGAAATTCTTGTTGATAACCTTGCAATAACAAAATATAAAATTATTGAAAAGCCGGATAACTCGGTTTTGGAAGGCACATACAAGGATTTTGAAAATTTTGAAGATGTTCCTATTCCGTATAAAATAAAAATTAATTACGAATTGATGAATCAAAATATAAACATCGATTACAGAAGCATAAAAGTGAATAAAGATGTCTCGAGTTTAACTTTTACTATACCCGAAGATGCCGAAGTAATTGAATGGTAAAAATTATTGTTTCACAAATATTTTTATTTCTCATTCTCTCCACAGTATTAATTGCACAAAGCAATGAGGAAATAGAACAGCAAAATCAAGCGCTCCAAAATCTACGTTCGGAAATTACAAGTCTTCAAAAAAAATTAAACGAGCTTTCCACCAAAGAAAAAAGATCACTTCAGGCATTACAAAATATTAATCAGCAGAATGTTTTATTAAGTCAATTGATTTCTAAATTAAGAAAAGAAGAGCGGCAAAAAGAACTTGAAATAAACAGACTTACTTCTGAAATTTCTTCGCTCGAAGAAGAAATGGAAAAACTTCGTGAAGATTATTCCCGTTACGTAGTTTGGCTTTATAAAAACCGGAAAGGCTCATTTCTTAAATTTCTTTTAAATGCCGAATCGATTAACCAGGCTTTAATTCGTTACAAATATTTGAATTATATCACAGATGAAAAAGAAGAGATTTTAACTCAATTAAAAAATAAAAAAGAACAACTCGAAAATTTGATAACTAAAAGAGAGAATGAGAGAAAAGAAAAAAAAAGATTAGTTGTAGAAAAACAACAAGAACAAGAATCACTTGAAGAAAAAATATCGGAAAGAGAAGCAATTATTGCCGAATTAAAAACCGACCAAAATTCACTTATAAAAGAAATTGAAGAAAAGCGAATAGCAGAAACACAGATTAAGAACTTGATTGCCAAACTAATTGAAGAAGAAAGAGCACGACAAGAAGCAATTCGTTTAGCAAGAATGAACAATGAAAAAGTTACATACGATTACAGCTATGACGATTTTGAAAATTTTGCCAGTCTTGAGGGTGTGTTAAATTGGCCTGTTAAAAGCGGCAGAATTATCCGCAACTTTGGCGAAAACAGAAACGAAAAATTGAATACGGTAACTCTTAATTATGGAGTTGATATCGGCACGGCAAAAGGAGAACCTGTAAATGCCGTTGCCGAAGGAATCATTTCGGCAATTGAATGGATACCTGGTTACGGGAGCGTTATTATTATTACGCACAAAAATAATTTCCGGACAGTTTATGGACATCTTTCTGAAATTAGCGTAAACGAAGGAGATCAAGTAAAAGGCGGTACAAAATTAGGAAACGTAACCGAAAGTCTTGAAGGCAACATACTCCACTTTGAAATTTGGAATGAAAGAAATTACCAAAACCCGGAAGTTTGGTTGGTTAGGAAATAAAAAGCAACTATCATTGATAAAAAAACTTGCCATAAATTTTTCGTCGTTAACTTTACTTCAAATCAGTAATTTTATATTCCCACTAATTACATTCCCTTATTTAGTAAGAGTTTTAGGACCGGAAAATTTTGGTCTTGCAAATTTTGCTTTAGCTTTTTTAGTCTATTTCAACACAGTTATTGATTACGGATTTCAATTTTCTGCTACAAGAAGTATTGCGCAATCCAAATATGACAACTCAAGGATCAATGAGTTATTTAATCTTACATTTTATAGTAAACTGATTTTGCTCATTCCGATCTCAATAATTTATTTTATTATTACAACTTCAATTCCGTATTTCTCGAATAATTTTCTAGTCTACGCAATAGTTTATTTTGTTTTAATTGGAAACTCATTATTCCCAGTTTGGTTCTTTCAGGGTATTGAGAAAATGCACTTTATTACTATTTTTAACATTATTTTTAGAGCTATTGCGGTAATTCTAATATTTCTTATTGTTACAAAGCAAGATGATCTAATAAAATATCTCGCTATTAATTCAGGAGTAATTGTTCTTACAGGAATAGTAACAAGCTGTTTTATTTTTTTTAAGAAATTTGCAGATTATAATTTCCCGGGAATAAAAGCCATTCTAAATTATTTAAATGAATCTTTCGAGCTTTTTTCTTCACAGTTTTTGATTATGCTCTATACTACCTCAAATACTTTTATTCTTGGATTAATAATTGGAAATAACGCAGTCGGTTATTTTGCAGGTGCGGATAAAATTAGATATGCAACACAAAATATTGGTGGAATTGGTGGTCAAACTATATTTCCACATATTTCGAATCTATTTAAAGAATCTAAAGTTAGTGCGAATAAGTTCTTATTGAAATATATGCTTCTTTTCGGTGCTTTATCATTAATAATTAGTTTAGTTTTATTATTATTTACTGATGAAATTGTTCTTTTAATATTAGGGGAACAATATCTTAATTCAATTCCGGTATTACGAATATTGGCTTTTCTGCCATTTATTATTTTTTTGAGCAATGTATTCGGAATCCAATTTATGCTTGGTCAAGGTTACGATCGAATATTCAAAAAAATTATTCTTGCCGGCGCTGTTATTAATATTATTTTGCTCATGATTCTAGTACCTCTTTATAGTTCGGTTGGAACTGCATTAAGTATACTATTTACTGAAATTGTTATAACAAGTTTGACATTAATATTTTTTCTAAAAAATAAATGAAATATGATTATCTCATAGTTGGTGCCGGTTTTGCCGGTTCTGTAATGGCGGAACGTTTAGCTTCTCAACTAGACAAAAAAGTTTTGGTCGTTGAGAAAAGAAACCATATTGCAGGAAATGCTTATGATGAATACGACGAACACGGAATATTAGTCCATAGATATGGACCACACATATTTCATACAAACAGTAAAGAAGTTTTTAAGTATTTAAGTCAATTTACGGAGTGGGTTCCTTATGAACATAAAGTTCTTGCAAAATTAGATGGTGAGTTATATCCAATTCCGATAAATCGACTAACTGTAAACAAACTTTATAACAAAAATTTCACAACCGAAAAAGAGGTCGCAGAGTTTTTTGAGTCAGTGAGAGAAAAACGACATCCGATTTTAAATTCTGAAGATATTATTGTCAATCAAGTTGGGATTGATTTATTTGAGAAGTTTTTTAGATATTACACAAAGAAACAGTGGAATTTAGAACCTAGAGAACTTAGTCCATCTGTTTGTGGAAGAATTCCGGTTAGAACTAATGACGATTGCAGATACTTCACTGACAAATATCAATATATGCCGAAAGATGGCTATACAATAATGTTTGAAAGAATTTTATCTCATAAAAATATAGAAGTAGTTCTCAATACCGATTATAAAGATATCGTTGAAGATGTAAAATTTGATAAAATGATCTACACCGGTCCTATTGATTATTTTTTTGATTATGAATTTGGGAAGCTGCCTTATAGGTCGTTAAAATTCTATTTTGAGAATCATCTAATGGAGGACTTTCTTGATTCTACGAGTGTAAATTTTGTTGATGAGGGAGTACCTTATACTCGTGTGACAGAGTTTAAAAAACTTACTGGTCAAAAAAGTGTAACAACAACAGTGGTCTATGAACGCTCAGTTTCAACCGGACCTCAATATTATCCTATTATAGCTGAAACAAATGTTAAACTATATAAGAAGTATTTCAAATTGTCTAAAAATGTTAAAAATGTTTATTTCACCGGTAGGCTTGCGGAATATAAATACTATAATATGGATCAGGTTGTAGCGAGTTGCCTTAAACTTTTTAATAATTTGAGTAATAATTAATGAAAAGAAGAATTCCAATTTTCTTGTTAACGCATGATAGACCTTATTTATTGCGGGAAGTTTTTGATAGAATTCTGAAGTTTACTGATTGGTCTCTTTTTGAATTGTGTATTTTAGATAATTCTTCTACTAAGTCAAATAAAAGAATTATCCAAGCCTATTTGGAGAAATACAAAGACATAAAAGTTGTTAGTAGTGAAGTTAATAATGCCTCCTTAATTCAGAACAAAGCTATACAAGAAAACCCAAGTGATCTTTATATTAAATTAGATGATGATATTTTAGTGACGGAAAATTGGTTTAAAGGGTTCCTCGATGTTTATGATAGAAATTATGACCAAATGAGTATAGGATCAGTTATAATGCCGATCAATGGTTTTGGATGGGTGCCTTTTTTAAGAATCTTGGATAAGGAAATTGAATTTAAGAAAAAATTCCCTGATATAAATTTGGTCCAAGGCTGTACTGAACCCGCTGTATGGAGTAACAATGAAGTTTGCGAATATATTTGGGAACAATGTTTAGACCTTGATAAAACTGCGAGAGATTTTGTATTAAATCAAAATAATAAATTTGAAGATCTTGTTATACCTGGAAGATATTCTATCGGGTCTATAGTTTATTCACACAAAACGTGGGAAAAAATGGGTGGTTGGCGGGTGAATACTTCAGTTGGTTCAAAAGTTATTTGGTATAAAAGTTTGCAAAGAGTAAATCATTTGATTGCTAAACTGAGAGGCAAAAAAGAGCAGAAAAGGGCTCAATCATTTATTAATCTGCTGACTGGAATTAATAAATATTCAATTGGAGAAGATGAAGTCTTTATTCACCATTTCTCTGAAAAGAATGATTTAAAACAAATAGCTACTACACAAAGTCTAGTTTATCACCTAGCATTCTGGCCAACTGAAGAATACATTGTTAAAAAATTTCTTCTAAGAATTAAATTTTAGATAAAATGAACGGTTATGATTATAAACCGCTTGTGAGTATTAATATACTTTCTTTTAATAGAAGAGAAGAACTAAAAAATACTTTACAAAAAGTTTATGAACAGAATTATAAGAACATTGAAGTAATTGTGGTTGATAATGCATCAACAGACGGCTCACCGGAAATGGTTGAATATGAATTCCCAGACGTAATTTTGATTAAGCTAACAGAAAACATTGGTATTGCTGGGTGGAATAAAGGATTTGAAATAGCCAAGGGAGAGTATGTGTTAGTTTTGGATGATGACGCATATCCTGCTGAAGGTGCAATTGCACTAGGAGTAGATGAGATACTCAAAGATAATACAATTGCTTGTATTGCATTTAACATATCAGATCTGAACAGTAGAAATAAAATTAGGACTAAATGGTTACCCTCTCACGAGGTAATCAAATGTGAATGGCCGGTCTTTGTCGGTTGCGCCGCATTGTTTCATAAAAAAATGTTATCAACACAGCCTATGCCGGAAGATTATTTTGTTTATCAACATGAGTTGCCAATTTCTGCTACTATTTATTCACAAGGTGGGAAAATAATTTACTTAAAGGATGCGATCGCATACCATTTTTTTAAGGACCAGTTTTCTTATTCTAAAAAATTAGACCAATATGTATTAAGAAATAATTTAAAGTATATATTTGCATATCTACCTTTGTTTATTTCTCCATTCTATTTTTTACAGAACATTTTGTTTTTTTTTACTCGTTCCATTAGACGAAAATGGCTGAAAGATTACTTCATTATTATTAAAGACTTAGGACTAAAAAGTAACAATGAAAAAATTTCATTAAGTTATTTTTTTTATCTCCGCAAATTACATTTATTTAATCTTGGTTTGTTATCAAAACTAAGGATAAAATGAAAATTCTTTTTTTAGTTAATGAATTATTGCAAGTATGTGGAATTAGTAAACATCTTTATTATTTAGTTGATGGTTTACAGAAATACTATCCTAATAATGAATACTATATTATAACAGGCGGAGGAAATGCAATTCAAAAATTCCAGTCGCTTGGCGTACCAGTTCTTGTAAATGAAAACCTAAAACACCAAACACGTTCAATAACCGGTTATCTAAAAGGTATAAAAGAACTTTACGGTTTTGTTAAAAAGAATGAAATAAATATTATTCATTCGCATCATCATTATAGCTCAAGTATTGCATCAAAAGTTTCAAAAATAACTTTGGCTCAAACTGTATTTACTAATCACGGAATACTTCCAAAGAAAGGTTTACTAAATCATTATAACGGAGATTATATAATTGCTGTAAATGATAAAATCAAAACTGAAGTTTCTCATTTATCCAATAAACAGATCCATTTGATCCGAACAGGTATACCGGGGACATCCAGCATAAATAGGCATATAAATAAAAGACTTAAAATCATCTCTGGGGGAAGAATTGAGGCTGAAAAGGGTTTTGATATTTTCATAAGAGCAGTTAAACAAATGCCATTGCAGGCAAGAAAAAAAGCTGATTTTTATATTGCAGGCAGCGGTTCTTTGGAAGAAAAGATTAAGCAACTTGATAACGATCTTAATACAAATATTTCTTTCCTAGGAGCAGTAGCTGATTTTCAACAGCTTCTTACAACCACTGATATATTTGTAATGCCTACTGTTGCTGACTATGAGGGATTGCCGACAGTATTAATTGAGGCAGCTTTGTCAGAAAATTTAATAATAAGTTCAGATTTTTTTGGATATTCTGATGTACTAAGTTTTAAGGATGCATTAATTTTTCAGAAAGGCAATGTGACTGAACTAACAGAAAAATTGGTTGATGCGATAAAAAACTTTGAAGAATATAATTACTTTATCAAAAACATGAAAATAAAAGCTGAGAATATGTTCTCGCAACATAAAATGGTCAACCATACCTATAACCTTTATCAAAAAGTTCTAAAGAAATGAAAAAAAGTAACTTTGTAAAGGACAAGGATAAATTCCTTTCTGTAGTGCATGTATTAAAAATTAATAATATTGGTGGTATTGAAAACTTAGTAATAAAACTAATTAATGCACAAAAGGAGTATATAAATTCATGCGGCTATATTATAAGGTATCGTAGTGACAAGCCAACCCTTTCTATGATGGATTTTAGCTACTCAAGATTTAAGCTTCTCCCATTGCAATACCTGGGATATATATTTCATATAATAAAGCTGAAGCCGAATATAATACATAATCATTCAGGTGGATTATTAATTGACTTAATAAACATAGTTTTTTTTAGGGGTAGACTCTTAATAACTCACAACCATGGATGTAGAAACTTGAATTACTTAATTTATCCTAAGCGATTTGATTTTATAAGAAAACAAGTAGCAAAGTTATTATCCAAATTTATCATTAGAATTTCTGTTTCGAATCATAATTTGAGAATGACATGGGAATATGAGGGTAGAGGTAAGTATAAAGATTTTTTTGTTCCTAATGGGATATCTTTTCATGCTGATAAGTTTCATAAAACTTACAGTAACAATTATCGAATTGGTTTTGTGGGGAGATTTGAAAAAGAAAAAAGAATTGAAAGAATAACCAAAGTGGTTGATGCAATTATTAGGACTGGAGAAGTAAATAACTATCGTATTGTTCTAGCTGGCGTTGGAAGTCAATTAAATACAATTCACCAATACATTTCAGAGAGTGGGTGTCAAATAGATTTGATAAAAAAGTATAGCAAATTTGAAAATGTTTTTTCACAAATTGATGTATTAGTCCATACTTCTGAGTATGAAGCATTCGGTCTCACTATTCTAGAGGGATTAGTTACTGAAACACCTGTAATTATTTCAGATAAACTAATAATTGATTCACGCTTTGAAGATTTTGTGACAAGGGTTGATTTTAATTCCTCAGAACAGGTAATTAATAGTATACAAAGAACCATAGGGAATTTAGAAAGTAAAAAAGAACAATTGAAGGAAGCATTACCAAACCTATTGCAAGAATTCTCATTTGACAAAATGAATAATCAAATACTTGATATTTATAGAGAAAATATGAATTGGTAATATATCTATACCCATATTTGAATGTGGCTTGTGGTATTACAAAGATAATTAGTCTTTTACTAAAGAGTAACATAATTAGTTACACTAAAGCAGTGTGGGCAGTTGGTGGTGATAATTATGAACTTGTTCGGACTTATAAAAAGCAAGTCTTTATTCAAAGAAATACGCTTTTATTTTTTGTGAAACTCTTTCTGTTTCTTAGAAAAAGGGATGACAAAATAATATTGCACTCCTTTCACAGAAAGTTTGATTTAGTAGCATATTTATTGAAAAAAATATTTCCGCAAATTATAACTGTAACATCTGTTCAAAGTAAAACAACAGGATATAAATTTTTAAGCTACAAAGCAGATTACTTACTTGCTTGTAGTAATGCAATAAAAAGTCATTTGATTAATTATTTCGGAACTAATCAAGATAAGATAAGTGTAATTTATAACTTTATTGACCCTCAGCTTATAGAAAACTCTCTTGACACTAAAGAAACAATTAAGATAGAAGGCACGAAAGGAAGATTAATTATTGGATTCGTCGGTCGCTTTGATAAAGAAGAAAAGGGCATAGATATTTTACTAAAGTCATTTATAAAGATATTTGAAAGAAATAATGATGCAGCTTTATTCTTTATAGGAAGTGGAAAAGATGAAAATATTATATCTAAGTATAAAAATACTTATGATCTCCCAATTTATAAAGTTCAAGCACAGGATAATGTGTACACATATCTGAATAAAATTGATATTTTAGTTCTCCCTTCTCGTATTGAACCTTTTGGGATTGTTATAATTGAAGCGGGTTATATGAAAAAACCTGTTATCGCAAGTAACGTTGATGGAATACCGGAAATAATCGATGATGGTATTAATGGACTATTATTTGCACCTGAAGACCATGAAGATCTAAGTAATAAAATTATTTCATTGATTAATGATAAGGATAAAGCGAAAATATTAGGCGAAAAATTACACCAAAAAGTTATAAATAATTTTACGTCTGATGTAATGGTTCCTCAGTATGAAAAATTATACAGTTCTATACTAGGTAAAAAACAACTTTAGTAAAATTACATTTTAATGAGTTAAGTGGTGTCATGATTTGGGAGCTAGTGCTTTGAGTAGTAATTTTTTGCATACACTATTGGAAATTAATTCAGTCAATATAGATTACAAATCTATACGGAAAGAAATTGAAAAAAGTATTGAAGCTAAGTCACAATTGCTAATTACGTATATCAATTTTTATTCACTCATGATGCTTTCTGAAAATGAAAATCTAAAATTACTCATTAGTAAATTTAACTTAGTTCACCTTGATGGTGTTGGTCTTTATACTGGACTAAAGTTTTTAGGTTATACAAAAACTATCCGTTTTAATTGGTCAGACTATGCGTTGGATTTTTTAAATTTAGCAGAGCAAAATAAATGGAAGCTTTATTTTGTTGGTGCCGATAAAAATACAATTGCGAAGGGGCGTTTATATATTCAGAATAATTATCCTCAACTGCAATTAATGGGGTGGGCTAACGGGTATGGAGACGTTAATGATATACTTATTAATAAAATAAATGAAAAACGTCCGGATATTATTTGGGTAGGTATGGGCTTCCCAAAACAAGAAGAATGGATTATTAATAATTATAAAAGCCTTAATACCCCGGTTATTCAAGCCGTGGGTGACGCGTTAAGGTTGATCAGTAACGAGAAGCCAAGAGGCCCCAAATTCATCCAAAAAATTGGACTTGAATGGTTAATTAGATTGATACATAATCCGCGACAATACTGGAAACGCTATCTTATCGGTATTCCTTTATTTATATTTAGAGTACTTAAAGAAAAATATAAAAAGTAAAATACTATGGAGTTTATAAATAAATTTTTAATACTCTTTTTTCTTGTTGGTATTGTAACCTTTGCACAATTCCAAATTACAAGCAACTCGTTTCAAGTTACAGTTTTTTCCCCCGAGTATGAAAGTATTGTAGATTCTGCAGGAGTTTACAAAAAAATAGATTTTGCTACTTTTACTGATCCTTCAAGACCAGGTGAATATAAATTACCAACTAGAAATTTAATTCTTGCTATTCCGCCAAATTCAAACCCTTCATTAAAAATACTTAGTAAAAAAGAAAATATACTAGAAAATTCAGTCCCGGAAATCAATCCCAATGCAGTTAAATTAAATGACTCAACTTTAGTTTATGAAACTTCCGAAGCTGATTTTCAATTGTTAAAAAATAATTCTAAACCCATCGCAGAGTTAGGTCAAAAATTTTGGTTCAGAGATTTTTATTGCGTGGAACTTATTATAAATTCTCATCAGTTTGACCCTGCTAAGAATGCAATTATTATTTATGATGACATAAAATTAGAGATAAGTTTCAGTGAAGAATATCAATTTAAAGAACTTTCACCCATTCAAATAAAGTCCGAATTTGATCGTGATCTAAAATCTATTATTTATAATTATGAGATCGCGGAACAATTTAGGAGCAAATCTCCTTCTCAAAATATTGAAAATTCCGATGGTTGGATAAATTATTCTCAAGACTACGTGAAAATTGCCGTTGGTAAAGATGCGTTATTCAAAATTACAAAAAACGAATTATCTGCTTTAGGTGTTCCCGTTAATTCTATTGACTCAAGGACCATTCAGCTATTTGAAGGGGGCAGCGAGCAGCCTGTCTTCGTTAAAGGAGAAGTTGACGGTTCTCTAGATGATTCCGATTATATTTTATTTTGGGGGACTAAACATTACGGAAAAAATGATAGACGAATTATTAACGCTGACAACGAACCTTATAATACATATTTAGATATTTATACTGATACTTCTTATTATTTCCTCACTTGGGGAAGTGCTAACGGAATGCGCTACAATATTGATTCGGCTTCAATTCCCGGAAATTTTGATACTTTGAGTTATCACACCAAATTAATTCACGCAGAAGAGAATTCGTGGTATCAAAATCTTAATAATAATGAGGTCGCCAATCAAACAGCCGATTGGAACAAAAACAAAACATGGTATTGGGGCTGGATTTTTGAAAGCACCAAAAATTTTACTGTAGACTTAGACGATGTGTATCCGGGGAAAAATGCTGAACTTTTTGTGAAACTTACAAGTGCCGGATCGAATATTTCCACAAATTCCCATCAAGTTGCTCTTAGATTTAACGATGCTAAAATCGATTCGCAAAATATTAATAGGTTTAAGCAAGCCCTACTAAGCGGTACAATTGATGCATCAAATTTAATTAACGGCAACAATAAAATATCCGTTCAAAACTATGCAAACGGTACTTTACCAAATTTTCTTGCTTATGATTGGTATGAGATTGAATATCCGTGCTATAATAAACTTATAAATGATTCATTGATTATAACTATACCCGAAGGAATTTCAAATGAGGTAAGACGGTTGGAATTCTCAAATGCAAGTTCAAGTGAATATGAGATTTTTAAAGTTACCGGCAATCAAAAAAAGATTGAAAACTATTCGATTTCATCCGGAGTTTTAACATTTATCGACACAGTAAACAGCGGTGAAAAGTATGTAATATATGCGGCTGCCAGAACTAGCGAACCGAAAATGGAATATCTCGGTAAGTTTAGCAACATTAGGGCGAATGTTTCACAAGCAGATTATATTGCACTAACACCGGCAGTTTTTTCAACTAAAGTTGATGATTACTTATCGCTGATTAGATCAATTTATAATCTTTTAACAAAGAAAATCGAGGTGGAAAAAATTTATGACGAATTCGGCTACGGTTATCCAACTCCCGAATCAATTAAAGAATTTGTTCAATACGCTTATGATAATTGGGTCTCTCCGAAACCCTCTTACTTAGTATTATTTGGTGATGCAACATATGATTATAAAAATTATATCTATAATAATGTTGGTGTTAAATTAAGTGAAAATTATATTCCGGCTTATGGAAATCCTGTTAGCGATAATTGGTATACCATATGGGGGAATAGTCCATATATTCCTCAATTGAAAGTCGGAAGAATTCCAATTTTATCCAATTCGGATTTAATCCATTATCAAGATAAGATAGTTCAGAATTACAATTCAGAATACGACGATTGGAATAAAAGATATTTGTTTTTCACCGGGGGAAATGGGAACAAGCCTTCGGAACTAAAACAACTAAAAGCCGCGAACGATTCGGTAATTTCCAATGTAATTCAACCTCGACCCATATCGGGGAATTATAATCATTTTTATAAAACATCAGACCCAATTTCAGATTTTGGACCTTATGCTCCAGCGGAAATTCAAAATGCAATCGATGAAGGAGGGGTTTTTATCTCTTATGTCGGGCATAGCGGAACTGCCACTTGGGATAATAGCATTAATGAGGTAAATCAATTAAAAAATGTAGTGAATAGAAATCCCGTAATAAGTGATTTCGGCTGCTCAACAAATAAATATGCAGAACCGGATATTGTGTGTTTCGGAGAAAGATTTTTATTGAATAATGACGGACAGGCACTAAATTATATTGGCAACTCTTCGCTCGGATTTACCTCAACTGCTATTCCCTCACCTGAATTTTTTTATGAATCTTTTTTAACAGATTCAACTTATGAAATAGGAAGTGCGCACATTAATTTAAAATCTCAACTTTATGAAATTTTTGGAACTTCCTCGGTTTATAAAGTTTTTGCGCTTTCGAATGTCATTCTTGGAGATCCGGCAGTGAGGATAAAAATGCCTGACTTACCGAATTTAACATTCGGTCAAAATCCTTTAGTCGTTAACACAAAAGAAATTTCTGATATAAATGATTCTTCTCGAATTCAAATTATTGTTACAAATTTGGGTAAAGCACCATCACTATCTTATACAATAAACATTCTGCACTACTTTAATGATGAGCTTATTGAAACAAAATCACTTAAAAAAATAATCCCGGGTTTTCAGGATACTCTCAATGTTTGGATAAAAACAAGGGGTTTATCCGGTGAACATAATTTGGAATTTACTTTGGACCCGAATAATACTATAGAAGAACTAAATGAAGAGGATAACACTTTTACTGACTCATTCAATTTATACTCTTCAGCTTTGCGTGATTTACTTTTATACTCAAATTCTAACGGGAAAGTAAGCACTGTAAAAATCCTAAACCCAATTTCGTACTCCGAAAACGAGTTTGAAATTATTACACAAATTTCTGATGAAGAATCTTTTACCAACCCGCAAACAGTTCAAGTATTATCAGATAGTTTGACTACAAATATTCAACTACCCAATGTAAATAGTAAGAGATACTGGTTGCGTTATAAAATAAATAATCCTCAATATGAATATTCAGCAGCTAAAAGTTTCTATCAAGATAAAAACTATAAAAGCTTTTTAAGCGATAAAGCTTCATTTGATGAAACGGTTTTAGAGAAGACCGGCTATATAAATTCTCAAATTGAATTAGAAGATGATTCGTTAACAATCTCAGTCCTTTCAGCCGGTTGGTATGCGGGAGCTACATGTGTAATTGCAAAGAATGGAATTAATTTGCTGGATAACTCCTTCTTTGCAGGAATGGGAATTGTAGTGTTTGAACCTACCACAATGGAAATAGATACTTCTGCTTGGTTTCAATTATTTGATAATCTTCCCAATGCTCAAGCTTTAAGAGATTTGATAAATAACATTCCCGATGGGAAGATAGTTGCAATGGGTGTGGCTGACGATGGTCAACATAGACTGAAAGCATCCGGACTGAATACCGCCATCAAAACTCTTGGCAGTGCAATGATTGATCAACTTCAATTCCGTGGCTCGTGGGCGATTATAGGGCGTAAAGGCGCATCTCCCGGTGATCCGGATATCCTTGAAGAAATCCGCGGTCCTTATGACGGTGCTGTGACTCTTGAACGAGACTATATCGTCCCCAACACAACCGGGTATCTTACTACAACCCAACTGGGTCCAGTTTCAAGTTGGGATACATTATACGTTAATTACACTAAACCAGCCGGTTCTAAAATCGAGGTAACACCTATTGGTATCAGAGAGAATGGACAAGCTGACACATTGACTTCATTCGGTATTGTTTCGCAGTACTCAACACTCAATCACATTGATGCTAATAAATATCCGTATGCAAAACTGAAATTCAAATTAACACGCAATACCAATTTAGAATCACCGGCAATTTCACAGATAGGTGTTAATCATCATAATGCCGCCGAGCTTGCAATAAATTATCAAACAGCAAGTTTGTCTAAAGACACTGTTATGCAAAACGATACGCTCAAACTAAACTTCATAGTAAGTAATGTTGGTGAAGGCAGACCACTTAATTTAAGAAACAAAGTTGATTTGTATAAAGATAATTTATTCTTTAAGACCGTTATCGATTCAACTTTTTTATACCTCAATCCCGAAAGTGCCGAAGAAATAGAATTTAATTATATTCCTCAAATTGAAGACGGTGAAGGCAATTTCAAGTTTGTTATTGAACTTGATGTGGGGGACAGGACAGTTGAATTGTATGAGGATAACAATAAGTATGAACTTCCTTTTGTAGTAATTGAAGATACTGTAACAGCAATTTCTTCCGCCGTTGTCTCTGCAAATTTTGACGGATACCAAATTTATGACGGAGATTATGTTTCATCTAATCCCATTATTGAAATACTTTTGGATTATGAAGGTCACTTTGAAATCAGTGATACAAATGATATTGAAATTATGCTGAATTCAAAGAGAGTTGATTTTGCATCACTTAACACGACGTATGAAACTCAAAACAATAGAATTATCTTTTCTTTCAGCCCTCAACTTGATGACGGAGATTATACTTTGTCGGTGTTGGGAGACAATATTCGTCCCGCAAATAGTGATGAAAATACATTTGTAAGATTTTTTAAAGTATCCAGCGAAAGCAAAATTTTATATCCTTATAATTATCCGAATCCTTTTGCAAACGAAACGTTTTTTACATTTAAGTTGACGCAAATTCCCGATGAACTAAAAATAAAAATTTTTACAATTGCGGGAAGATTGGTACGCGAACTTAAGTTCAATAGGGAAGAGTTGAATTTCGATTTCAACAGAATTTACTGGGACGGCAGAGATGAAGATGGAGATTTACTCGCTAATGGCGTCTATCTTTATAAAATCATTTCTTATTCTAACAACGAAACAGTTTCGGTCATAAACAAAGCAGCCATTGTTCGTTGATTACCGCCTTTTGTTTCAGTAAAATTCATTTCAAAAAAACTTATCTTTACAACTGAAAATTGAATAAGGCGGATTAACCAAATGAGAATTAAAATTTTTGTAACGGCATTTGTATTGATTTTTATTTCCAATTCATTTGCACAATTATATACTCTAAGAGAAAATCAAGGAATGCTTAACGGGGGCTTGGGTGTTACTTGGATAGACGGGCAGCCTTATTATGGTTTCCATCTTAGGCCGGAGTTTTCATTTTCCAAAATTGGAGTTGGGATTGATCTAAAACTTGAGTACGGCACAGATGGTAAACTTCGAACAGAAAACTTTAACGAGTTCTCCGATTATCTAAGTGTTATTCGTTATGTGCGTTACGGATATAAAGGAGATCCGTTTTATGCAAGGCTCGGTGCGCTCGATTATTCTACTCTCGGTCATGGCAGCATTATGTATCTCTACAATAACAGTCCAAGCTACGATACAAGAAAAATCGGTTTAGCTATGGATATCGACTTCAGCACATTTGGGATTGAAACTGTTTATTCATCTTTTGGGGAAGCCGGCGTACTTGGTTTACGCGGCTATACAAGACCGCTTCAATTTACCGATATGCGAACCGTGCCGGTAATTGGTAACTTAGAAGTCGGAGCAAGTATTGTAACAGACTTACACAGCAAAGCCGGTGTATTGGAAGGGAACTATAACTCTTTCGAAGATAAGTTTGAAGCAACTCAAGACGAAGGAGCACTAACAATTATTGGATTTGATATTGGTTTGCCAGTGATTAATACATCAGTTGCCAAACTTGATTTATATTTTGATTACAACAAAATATTGAAATTCGGCAGCGGTGCCGCAACTGGTTTTATTCTTTCATTTAACGGATTGGGTCTGATTGATCTAAGAACTCGTTTTGAGAGGAGAATAAACGGCGATGAGTATCTTCCTTCTTATTTTAATTCATTTTATGAAATTGAAAGATTCCAATTAGATAAAGGCAACGGTACATTTATAAGTAAAGCACAAATTTTAAAAAATGCCGGTGATGCTGGCAACGGTTGGTACGGTGAACTTCTAATTACTGTTCTGGGTACTCTTGATATCTTAGGAAGTTATCAGCGGCTTGATAAGGATCCTAAATCCGGGATTCTCCATTTAACTACTAATGTAATGCCTGATGGTATGCCTTATGTTTTTAGAGCTGGATATGATAAAATAAATATTCAAGATGAAGCCGATATTTTTAAACTTGATGATCGTTCGTATCTTTTTGCCGAATTTGGTTATAAACCGTTGCCGTACTTGATTGTATCACTTGTTTATCATTGGACTTTCACACCCGTTAGAGATGTTGACGATAATGTTATTGACTACGAACCACAGAAGAAAATTGAGCCGAGGGTTTCGTTTATTTATCCTCTTGATTTTTAATTATATCTTCGACAAAACTTTTTAGTTCGGGAACATTTTCGAAAAGATAATCCGGTTTCATTGATATAACTTTTTCTTTTGCATAACTGTCCCAAACAACGGAAGCTACTTTGATTTTTGCATCTCTTGCCGCTTCAATATCGTGGGGGCTGTCGCCTATCATCAAAGCTTCATCACAATTTATTTTAAAGTAACTAATAATTTTTTCCAACCCTTCATGAGATGGTTTATGATTTACGACATCATCTCCCGAAACAACAAGTTGGAAATATTTATCAAACCCTAATTTTTCTAAGGTTATGCGAGCGCTATCTTTCCCTTTGCCTGTAAAGACAGCCAAATTTTTGTTATGCGTTTGTAAAAATTTGAGTATTTCTTCCAATCCTTCAAATGTTTTTACCAGAATGTTATGTTGCGAGGAATAAAATTCAAAGTAATCATCTCTTGCTGTTTCGTAATTTCCTTTCATCCAGTCTTTAAGAATTACGTCTTCAGTGGGACCGAAAAGCGAAATTATCTCTTCATCGCTAATGTCTTTTTTAAGATATTTTTTCGCAACATGCCTAAAGCTTTCAAAAATTAATTTGTTTGTGTGTGCGATTGTTCCATCAACATCAAAAATAAATGTGGAAAAATTTTGCATTAGTCTTTTATCCTTATAAGAGAAATAGTTCCGTTATGATAGCCAAGTATAAGTTTATTTTTACTTACGACGGTAATTGAATACAGTGGAGTTATACTATTCCTAAATATTTTTTTTACACCGTAATTTTCATCTACTTGAACTAAATATCCTTCCTTGTTCCCGAAGTAAATATTTTTGCCAAGCTCCGTTATGTCCGTATTGATTTTGTCATTGCCGATTTTCGTAATTATCTCTCTTACCCACGTTCCAAGTTGTGCCGACAAAATGTGGAATCTATCATTTGTACTTTTGCCGTAAATAAGCCGGCCGTCACCCGAGACTTTTAGTGAAGTAAAGAGTTTGTATTTATCATATTGCCAGTTTCTTTTGCCGAGTAATATATCGTACGAAAAAATTTTACCGTTCGTAAGAGAAATAAAAACATCATCTGAATTGTTTGTTAATTCTGAGGCTAATATTTTTGATTCGTTTTTATCCGTCAATTTAGATTTCCAGTTGAGCAATCCTGATTGCGCGTTTATGCTGTAAAGAAATCCGTCTAAACTATAAAATAATATCGCTCCTTTAGCAAAAAGCGGTTTGCCGATTATTGCATCAGCCGGTTGTTCAAACTTCCAGAGTTCTTGTAGTGTTTCAAGATCATAGCAATATAGTGTCCCTTTTTCGGTTCCCGCGACTACTGCAGCTTTTGAACGTGTTTGCTTCGGCAGCATTAAACTGCTGTATGAACCCGTGTAATCAAAGCTCAATAAGTCAGAAGTGATGGCAGAACCGAAACCAAGCGATTGAATGGCTCTCCCGTTTTCGATTTTTATTGTTTCCAAATCACCTTGTACAGTAGCGATTGCCAAATATCCGTCTCGCGCAGTCGGTGTTGAGTATATATATCCGAATGAAAAATATTCCCATTTCTTTTTACCCAAGGTGTCGAGACAAACAACTTGTCCGCTTACATCGGCAGTAAAAATTTTATTGTTATATAATATCGGTTCAGCAACCAGTGAATAACCGACATCAAAACTCCATTCTAAAAGTTTGTTTGGGTCGTAAAGAAATGACGAACTTACTTTTGAAAGAGAATTTGTTTTTGATGTAAATATTTTTTCTTTCCCTTGCTTCCCCGTGATGTCCGAAACTCTTGCAACAATACTGTCGTTAGAGACATTTACAATTTGAAACTGCTCGTTTCGTTTTGAATTAAGAGAAGTTTTCAATATCGAAATATTATCTTTAATAAAATCTTTGTTGGATTTTAAAGGTGCAGCAATAAATTTTATTTTGGAATTGTTGAAGTATTCTTGCAACAAATCAAAGTTTTTGATTTGTGTTGGTTCTGAGTTCAAAATCAGAATCGAATTAGTTAGGCTGTCTAAATTTTGGTCTTTCAAAAAAGAAAAAGTTTCTCTTTCAAAAAAAGGATTTTCACTCCACGCAACAGCGGCATTCAATCCAATAACTTTAATCGAATCAAAATTTTTTCGAAAATTGAGTTCACCGAAATTATTCATAAATTTTTCGCGCGCAGTTTTGTCAAGCCAAAAACTTGATTGTGAAGGCTGAATATAAACCGGGAATTTAATTTTCTTAAAAATTTGTGTTAATGATTGATCTGCTTCATCCAAATCACATTTCAACCCGTTAAAAACAACAAACTCGATTTCCTTTAGTTGATTTATGGTGTTTACTAATTTGGTAAGATTATCTCGACCGGAATTCCCCCCGACATTAATTTCATCAACTATCACAAAATTCAGTTTTTGTGCAAAGAGAGATAAAGTTATAAGAAAAAAGGTCAGTAAATACTTTTTCATTTATGTTTCTTCTTTAATTGAGGGTTCTAATCTACTAAAAATATAAGTTCTACTCTAATCAACAAAAACAGTTGAGAATTGTTTCTAAGTTATTTTATTTCAATAAGATAAAATTGATATTAGAAGTCCCTCTTCCTATATTTAAAATCTTTATTTTATGGAAAAATGAAACATATAAGAAACTTTTGCATAATAGCACACATAGATCACGGTAAGTCAACCTTAGCTGACGGATTGTTGGAGAATACTGAAACTATCACCGTAAGAGAACGTCGAGATCAGCTTTTGGATAGTATGGATTTGGAACGTGAGAGGGGAATTACAATCAAATCTCACGCTATTCAAATGAAATACAAAGCTGAAGATGGTAATTTGTATACGCTTAACTTAATTGATACACCGGGGCACGTTGATTTTTCGTATGAAGTTTCCCGCTCTCTTGCAGCTTGTGAAGGCGCTTTGCTCGTTGTTGATGCCGCACAAGGCGTTGAAGCACAAACAATTAGTAATCTCTATTTAGCTATTGAAGCCGGGCTCGAAATTATTCCCGTCATAAACAAAATAGATTTGCCGAGTGCAATGCCGGACATAGTTAAAGCCCAAATTGTTGATTTGATCGGTTGTGATGAATCGGAAATAATAGAAGCAAGCGCAAAAACAAGAGTTGGAATAAATGAAATTTTGGAAGCGATTGTTAAAAAAATTCCACCACCTAATGGTGATGAAAACGCTCCGCTGCAAGCCTTAATTTTTGATTCTGTTTTTGATGCTTACCGTGGTGCTATTGCCTACATCAGAATTTTTAACGGCTCGATAAAAGAAAAAGACCCAATAAGATTTTTTGCACACGATAAATATTATGAAGCCGAAGAAATTGGAATACTGAGATTAGCAAGAGTCAGGACAAAAGAATTAAAAACCGGAGACGTAGGCTACTTAATATCGGGCGCAAAAGAAGTGCATGATATGAAAGTTGGTGATACCATTACTCACGTTAAAGGTGGTTCAGATAAACCACTTCCGGGTTATAAAGAAATTAAACCGATGGTATACAGCGGCTTGTTCCCGGTTAATTCTGACGACTTTGAAGATCTTCGCGATGCATTGGAAAAATTTAGATTGAATGATTCATCACTTGTTTACACGCCCGAAACTTCTGCCGCTCTTGGATTTGGGTTTCGCTGCGGTTTTCTCGGTATGCTCCATATGGAAATTGTACAAGAAAGGTTGGAACGTGAGTTTAATCAGTCAATTGTTACAACACTTCCCAACGTTGAGTATATAGTGTATACTAAAAAAGGAAAAAAAATTATCGTTGATAATCCTTCGGATATGCCGGAAGCCGGTGATATTGAACGGGTTGAAGAACCTTATGTAAAAGCACAAATTGTTTGTCCAAGTGAATACGTCGGCGCTATTATGCAGTTAGGAATGGAAAAACGCGGGACGTATATAAATACTTCTTACTTAGATCCAACAAGAGCAGACCTTCATTTTGAGTTTCCGCTGGCTGAAATTATTTTTGATTTTTATGACAAGCTGAAATCAATTTCGCGTGGCTACGCCTCATTCGATTATGAATATATCGGCTATAAAGAATCAGACCTTGTGAAGTTGGATATCTTGTTGAACGGTGAAAAAGTAGACGCACTTTCAATAATTGTTCACAGGGACAAATCATATGATTGGGGAAGGAAAGTTTCATCCAAACTTAAAGAGTTGATACCACAGCATATGTTTGAAATTGCAATTCAAGCGGCAATAGGTGCTAAGGTAATTTCTCGTACAACCGTTAAAGCACTCCGGAAAAATGTTTTGGCTAAATGTTACGGCGGCGATATTACACGCAAACGAAAATTATTGGAAAAACAAAAGGAAGGCAAAAAAAGAATGAAGCAAGTTGGTAATGTTGAAATCCCGCAAGAAGCTTTCTTAGCCGTTCTGCAAATTGAAGACTAACTCTTCCATCCAAAATTATGGTTGATAAAAAGAAAAAGAATTTTTCACTTAAGCGCTTTTTGTTTCTTGTTATACTTGCGGCACTACTTGCTTTTATGTCAAAGGTTTTTATAGCCGAAGCTTACAGAATCCCCACCTCTTCAATGGAATCAACCTTGTTTGCCGGTGATTATGTTATTGTAAACAAACTTTTTTATGGTCCTAAAACTCCGGAGTTTATTCCGTTTACCGATATTCGGATTCCTTCAATTAAACTCCCAATGATTTCCCAAATTAAAAGAAACGATGTTCTGATTTTTGAATACCCGCAAATTATTGAACATGAATTCAGCGAAATAAAATCAAATTATGTAAAGCGATGTGTGGGTTTGCCCGGTGATACGTTGAGCATTATTAACCGGAAAGTTTATATTAACGGTAAAGTTTTGGATGAACCGGCAACTCTCCACTTTACGCGAAGTAAGTCTAAGTTTTTCGGTGTTCCCAACAGTTCAATTTTCCCGCACGATTCCGAATGGAACGAAGATAATTACGGACCGATTTTAATTCCCCAAAAAGATTTGAAAATTACACTTTCACCAAGAAATATTTCTCGCTGGATCGATTTAATCATCTTCGAAAATGATGAATCAAACTTCGAAATTTCCAACGGTAAAATTCTTCAAAATGGTGTTGAGATCGATTCGTACACCTTTAAGTACAATTATTATTTCTTTCTTGGTGATAACCGTGATGAAAGCTACGACAGCAGGTTCTGGGGTTTTGTACCCGAGCAAAATATAATCGGCAGACCGATGATAATTTACTGGTCGTTGGATACGGAAAATAATTCATCAAACTTTTTTGAAAAGATAAGATGGGGAAGAATCGGCACCTTATTGTAGTTGTGTATTTTTTATTGTATTGTCCTCAAATAAAAAAAATTTTATAATAAAATTATGATGAAAAAAATATTAGTAATATTATTTCTTATCTCAGGCTTAATTGCTCAGGAAAAGTATTTAATATACTTTAAAGACAAAGCCATTTCTGAAAATGAGTTCAATTCCCAAAAAGAAATACTTTTAAAATCCGGTGTAATTCATCTTTCCGATAAGGCTATCGAACGCAGGAAAAAAACATTTGGGAATGATTATCTTACCTACAAGGACTTGCCTGTAAACAAAAATTACATTTCTGTTATTGAAGCAGAAGGAATAAAAATTATTAACGAACTTAAGTGGTTCAATGCGGTTTCAGCTTTTCTAACCACGGAACAACTCAAAAGAATAAGCTCATTAGAATTTGTAAAAAAAATTGACAAAGTCCGAACAATTAAGTTCAGAAGAGATTTCCCAAAAGAAACAGTTGAAGATCAATATAAAACTTCCTCGGGTGATAATTTAGATTACGGTCCATCACTTCTTCAAAATGAAATGCACGATATTACCGATGTGCACAATGTCGGAATTAATGGAGAAGGAGTAATAATCGGATTTTTAGATTCCGGTTTTAATTGGGAAACTCATCCTGCACTTGAAAATCTAAATGTGCTTTATGAATATGACTATGTAAATTATGATGAAGAAACAGCAGATGAAGCAGGTGATCCGTTCGGGCAGGATGGACACGGAACTGCCGTCTTTTCAATCGGTGCAGGTTATGCAGAAGGAGAATTGATCGGTCCCGCTTACGGTGCTTCATTCTTTTTAGCGAAGACCGAAGATATTTCTAGTGAAACTCGTATTGAAGAAGACAACTTTGCTGCCGCAGTCGAAGATTTTGAAGCAATGGGTGCGGATATTATTACCGCCTCTCTCGGATATTCAGAATTTGATCTTGAAAAAGAATCCTATACCTATGAAGATATGAACGGGAATACAACTCTTGTTGCTCAAGCATACAACTATGCTTTTGATTTGGGTGTAGTAACCGTTAATGCTGCAGGTAATGAAGGTAATAATGCCGACTGGGGTTTTCATATTATTTCTCCTGCCGATGCTTTTAATGTTATTGCCGTTGGAAATATTACCAAAGAAGAAAAGTTAAATTCATCAAGCGGAAGAGGGCCTACGGCTGACGGTAGAATCAAACCTGAAGTTACTGCCTTGGGTACCAATAATTATCATGCCGTTTCCAGGGGAGGTTATTCGGCCGCCGGTTCAGGAACTTCGTATGCCGCACCGATGGTTGCCGGTATGATCGGGCAATTGCTTTCGGCTTATCCATACTTAAATAACAGACAAGTAAGAAGTATTGTTCTCCATTCGGGGGATAATTTTGAAAATCCCAATAATGATATTGGTTACGGTAAGTTGTCAATAAAAAGTGCTGTTAATTTTCCTAACATTTCGAAAGATCAAAACAACTCATACAGCATAAATAAAATGTTTGTTGATGTAGGAATTTCTTCTTCAAACGATTTTAAGATTTACTACAAAATAAATGATGACGAGTGGATTAACAATGATTTTGTTTACGCAGGAGATTCGGTTGTATATTCATGTGAAGTACCGGCAACAAGCGCTGATGACGTAGTAACTTTTTATTACACTTTTAGAGATTCGGCAAATACTTTGGTTAGGGAACCGTTAGATAAAAATTACTCAGCCTCAATTTCCGAAAGTATTGTCGATTATGTTACTGGTGTAGTTGAGTTCCCCGACGAACTTGTAAAAGATTATAAACTTCATCAAAATTATCCAAATCCTTTTAATCCGAGTACAGTGATTGAGTTCGAATCACCATCTAATGAGTTTGCAAAAGTAATTATTTACAATGTGCTCGGACAAAAAATAAGAGAACTCTTTGCAGGAATAGTAGTAAAAGGTTTGACACGGTTTAAGTGGGATGGAACGAACGATAATGGTGAGCTTGTACCAAGCGGTACTTATATTTATTCGATAAATATTGCAGGAAAAAATCTCTCAAAAAAAATGATGCTGCTAAAATGAGAAAAAATATTCTGTACACTTATCAACAAAAATATCTCAAATCGCTACAACAAGAAGTTGACCCTTTACTTCATCAGATGGAAGAATTTGCCTCGGTTAATAAAATTCCGATACTCAATAGAGAATCAGCGGAATTTTTAGAACAAGTAGTTTTAATTCATCGCCCAAAGCGAGTGCTCGAAATCGGGATGGCAATTGGTTATTCGTCAATCCGTGTTGCGAGAAATTTGAGGAATAAAAGTGTGATCGACACAATAGAGTTAAGCAAGGATAATGTTAAAAGAGCGAAAAAGTATATCGCGGAATCCGGCTGCGGTGAAAAGATAAATATAATTGAAGGCGATGCGCTGAAAATTATGCCTAAATTAACCGAGAAATATGATTTGATTTTCCTCGATGCCGACAAAGAGGATTACGAAAAACTGTTTTACAACTCGCTGAATTTGTTAAATAAACGCGGAGTTATTTTTATTGATAACCTTCTGTGGCACGGGTTTCCTGCATCCAAAGATGTTCCGCCCAAATACAAACGTTCAACTGAGCACATTAGAGAATTCAACAAGTTGTTCGTTTCACAAAAGGGGCTAAAGACTACAATTTTATCTGTAGGCGATGGGATTGGTTTGGGTATAAAGGTAGATTAATATGAGTGAAATGGATTTTAAACAGCAAGCCGAACAATTCTGCTTGGAAGTTGACGAATTTGCCAAGGGAAGACTTCACAATTCGGAAGACTTAACTCGTCTTACTGAAGTAATTTTCAAAACAGAAAAAAATAAACTTCTTGAAGATATTTCTTTCACTTCAAAATATGCTCAGGGTTTACTGAAGATTGTTCAAAACAGGAGCAACAATATTGAAGATGATTACTTTGTAAAAATAAGAGGTGAATACACTGAAGCGGTAAAACAAGTTCAATCCCAGTTAAAAGAAATACTCGAAGATTCCTCTTCATTCATAAAAAATATTTTTACGGAAAAATACTTATCGCTAACCCACGAAAGCTTGAATAATTTGAATCAGCTAATCGATGACTTGAGCTGGGTGAAAATGTATTTGAATGAAAAGAAAAGATGAGAAAAAGTGAAAAGATTTAAAACAAAAAAGGCTTGGTGGTACCAAGCCTTTTGAATTTTCACGCTAATTGTTTCGTCTCAATGTTTCCGAATATTTTTCAGCTACTTCTTGAACCGACCTACTGGAGATTAAGTTGTAAATTCTGTTTCTTAATTCCGCCCATTCTTCGTGTAAAGGGCATGGATTTTCATCTGAACATTCTTTCAAACCGGTAACACATTTCAAATTAATAACTGGACCTTCAACACGTTCAACAATTTCGAGAATAGAACTTTTTTTAGCTAACTCGGTAATTTTAAATCCGCCGCCTCTTCCCTTAAAAGAGTCAACGTATCCGTATTTCGCCATTCTCTGCAAAATTTTTGCAAGGTAGTGTGCTGGTATATCTTCACTCTTGGCAATTTCGGATGACATAATTAATGCATCTTTCGATTGTCTGGCAAGAAACAGAATTGCGCGAATTGCGTATTCGCCGGTTTTAGTATATATCATTCTTTGTCCCTTAATTAAGTTGTAAAAAATCTATCTTTTTTCTAATTCCAAATTCGGGAGTCCAATATCTTAATTAAAATTAAGTAAATGAGAACTTTTTGTCAAGATTTATTACTAAACTATTTTTTTGTGCTGTAAAGGCGAAAATTAACTAATTTCCACAAATAAGTTGGCTTCAACCGGTTTTAATTTAACAGAACCTCTTGTCGCATTTACAATTCCTGATTTAAAATCATCAATTTCGGAAGGTTTTATTAGAAATGAGATAACAGGTTTTTGTTTGAATTTGTTCTCTTTGATTATACAGTTGTGCTTGTCTAAAAAATGATGAACAGTTTTACTATGTTCGTAATCGTAAACTAAATCGAATAAGGAATAATTTTTCTTTGTGATAAATTTTGCCGAATCCAAAACTCCGTATGCACTGTTATAGTATGCTTTCCCAAGTGGACCGACACCCAATTTTGTTCCGCCAAAGTAACGTGTAACTATCACGATTAAGTTTGTAAGTTCAAAATGCTGAATAGCGTTGTAGATTCTAATTCCGGCTGTACCGTTTGGTTCGCCGTCATCGGAATATTTTACGACATCAGGTAGAATAGCATATGCAAAACAGTTATGCGTTGCATCGAAATATTGTTTTCGCTTTTCTTCTAAAATTTTTTGTGCCTCTTCTTCACTTGAACACGGGGTGGCAAAACCTATAAAACGGGAACCCTTTTCTTTGAACTCGAATTCGTTACTTTTTATTATTGTTTTTATAACCTCTAAAAATTCCATAAGAAAATTTACCCAAATAAAAATTGATTTTCTTGAGTCCTTATACTAATATAAAATTTTGGATTTTTACAAACTGCCAATGGACTTCACAAATAAAATCTTAATAAAAGGTGCGCGCGAGCATAACCTGAAAAATATCGATCTGGAGATTCCGCGGGATTCTTTTGTGGTGATTACGGGTTTATCAGGCTCAGGCAAATCTTCTCTTGCATTCGATACTATTTATGCCGAGGGGCAGCGCAGATATATCGAATCACTTTCTGCTTATGCCCGTCAATTTTTAGACTTGCTCGAAAAACCCGATGTCGATTTAATAGAAGGATTGAGTCCTTCAATTTCAATTGAACAGAAATCAACAACGGGTAACCCGCGCTCAACAGTGGGTACCGTAACGGAAATTTATGATTACCTTCGCTTGCTTTATGCGAGAGTCGGCAAACCGTTTTGTTACAACTGCGGCAAACCTGTGGAGAAACAGTCTTCCGATCAAATCATTGATTCGGTTTTAGAGGAATTCAAAAATAAAAAGATTCAAATCTTTGCCCCGGTTGTAAGAGGCAGGAAAGGTCATTACAGGGAATTGTTTGAAGAAATGCTGCGTGATGGGTTTATCCGCGCACGTGTTGACGGAGAAATAATTGAACTGAAAAGCGGGTATAAAGTAGACCGTTATAAAGTACACAACATTGAAATTCTTATTGACAGATTTAAAGTAACCGATAAATCAAGATTTAGAATTAGTGAATCGGTTGAAGTAGGTTTGAATTACGGTAACGGAAATATTTATGTGGGTCAAGAGGGTTCCGATGAAGTTAAGATCTACAGTAGAAATCTTGCATGCCATACATGTAACATAAGTTATCAAGAACTTGCACCAAATTCTTTTTCTTTTAATTCACCTTACGGAAGCTGTCCCGATTGCGAAGGCTTAGGTGTAAAAAAAGAATTAGATATTAATCTAATCATACCGGATGAATCAAAAACAATAAACGAAGGAGCGCTTGAACCGCTCGGTAAACCGCGTAACATTTGGTTCTTCAATCAACTTGAAGGAGTTGCTGAAAAACTTGGCTTCGATTTTGATACCCCGGTTAAAAAACTGACTGAAGAGCAGCGTGAAGTTTTGTTGAACGGAAGCAAAGATAAAATACCGTTTAAGTACAAATTCGGAGGGGGAAAATCAGTTACTTATATGCATAAGTTTTCCGGTATTTTTAATTATGTAAAACATTATTTCGATAATACTTCGTCGAATAAAATCCGCGATTGGGCTGAATCTTTTATGAATTCGGTAACTTGTTCAACTTGCGGAGGTGGAAGATTAAAGAAAGAATCACTTGCCGTAAAAATCGGTGGAAAGAATATTAGTGAGGTGACTCAACTTTCAATTGAACGATGTGCACTGTTTTTTAAGGAATTAAAACTCGATGACCGTGAACAAATAATTGCTTCCCAAATTTTAAAAGAAATTACCGAACGGTTATCGTTTTTACTTAATGTAGGACTTGAATACTTAGCACTCGATAGAAGTGCCCGGACACTCTCGGGTGGTGAATCTCAGAGAATCAGACTTGCTACACAAATCGGTTCGCAGCTTGCAGGTGTTTTGTACGTTTTGGATGAACCGAGCATCGGGCTTCACCAAAGTGATAATATAAAACTGATTGACTCACTCAAAAATTTACGGGATTTGGGAAATACCGTTATTGTAGTTGAACACGACCGTGAAACAATAGAAAGTGCGGATTATTTAATTGACCTCGGACCCCGAGCAGGTGTGCATGGCGGTGAAGTTTGTCTTGCCGGTGAAGCTGATAAATTTCTCAAATCAAAAAACGGATTTTCATCAATCACGCTGGATTACTTGAAAAATAAAAAGCGGATTGAGATTCCAACAGAAAGAAGAAAAGGGAATGGCAAATCTATTGAGATAGTAGAAGCTGAAGGGCATAATCTTAAAAAAGTGAATTTGAAAATTCCGCTTGGTACTTTTACTTGTGTTACCGGTGTAAGCGGTTCGGGTAAATCAAGTTTGATAAATGAAACACTCGTACAGATTCTGATGCGCAAGTTTTACAACTCTAAAGTTGTTCCGCTTCCTTTTAAAGAAATAAAAGGTTTAGATAATGTTGATAAAGTAATTGAGATTGATCAATCGCCGATTGGAAGAACACCGCGTTCAAATCCGGCAACATACACGGGTTTGTTTACATTTATCCGCGATCTTTACGCGCAATTGCCCGAATCAAAAGTACGAGGTTATCAGCCGGGTAGATTCAGCTTCAATGTTAAAGGGGGAAGATGTGAAGACTGCCAGGGCGACGGACTCAAAAAAATTGAGATGAACTTCCTTCCCGATGTTTATGTGGAATGTGAAACTTGTCACGGCAAAAGATACAACCACGAAACTTTGGAGATTCTTTATAAAACTAAATCAATCTCCGATGTTTTGAATATGACCGTGGAAGAAGCATTAACTTTTTTTGAAGATCACCCGAGAATTAAAAGAAAAATTAAAGCCATTTACGATGTTGGTCTTGGTTATATTAAAATTGGGCAGCAGGCAACAACTCTTTCCGGAGGTGAAGCTCAGCGGGTTAAACTTGCTACAGAACTAAGCAAAGTAAGTACCGGGAAAACTCTTTATATTTTGGATGAACCTACAACCGGACTTCATTTTGACGACGTTAATATTTTGTTGAAAGTTTTACAGAAATTAGTAGATAAAGGGAATACCGTAATTGTAGTTGAGCATAATTTAGATGTGGTAAAAGTTGCGGATCATATAATTGATTTAGGACCGGGCGGCGGTGAGCACGGCGGAAAAATAATTGCACAAGGTACGCCCGAAGAGATTGCTGAAAACAAAAACAGCTTAACAGGTAAGTACTTAATAAACGAATTACAAAGGAAACAAGGATAAAAATGAAAACAACTATTACACAATTCAAAGCATATAGATCGGAGATGAACGATAAAATTTTGAACTCCGGTTTCAACGATTTTAAGAAATTTTTTGCACTCGATAACAAAGCTTACATTGACGGTGCACTGCCTGCCAAAATGAAAGAACTTATGGGATTGGTGGCGTCAATGGTTCTGAGATGCAACGATTGTATATTGTATCATATCGATAGATCGATTGAAGAGGGTGCGAACAGGCAAGAATTGTTGGAAGCTTTTAACATTGCTTTGATTGTCGGTGGTTCAATTGTAATACCTCATCTCCGGTTTGCTATGGAGCAAATGGACGAACTTCTTCCTGAAGAAAAGAAAAGTAATTCATAAATTATACTTTGAAAGGAGAAAGTTTTGAAAAGAATCATCTTTGCTACGGGCAATAACGGTAAGTTAAAAGAAGTACAGCAGATTTTTGAAGGCACTAAATTTCAAATTGTTCCGATGAGTGAACTTGCAAATATTCCCGAGATCGAAGAAGATGGAGATACATTTGAAGATAATGCACTCAAGAAAGCCAAGTTTATATTTAACAAATTCGGTTTACCGACAATTGCAGATGATTCCGGTTTATCAATTGAACAATTGGGAGGAAGACCGGGTGTTTATTCTGCAAGATATGCCGGTGAAAACTGCACCTTCGAGGACAATAACAAAAAAGTTTTGGAGGAATTAAAAGATTTTCCGGCGCCGCATAAAGCTCAGTTTTTATCCTACGCAATTTATTTTGACGGAAGAAATATTCACAGCGCAATCGGGAAATTGCCCGGTGAAATAATTAATGAAATTAGAGGTGATAAAGGTTTCGGTTACGACCCGATATTTGTTCCCGAAGGATTCAACATTACACTTGCTGAAATGGAACTTGAAGAAAAAAATAAAATTAGTCACCGCGCAAAAGCGTTTAACGAATTAAAACAAATTTTACTAACAACAGAGGTGTGAGATGAAAAAGTCACTGATTTATTTGGTGATTTCTCTTTTTCTAATTTTTGCCTCGGGCTGCGATAAAGAAGATGACGGCCCCAGCGATCCAAACGACGGAAGTTCTGCTGAACAATATTATCCGGGCAAGGTAGGTTCAACTTTCAATTACCAAGGAACTACAACAGATTCATCAGGCTCTTATGCTTATTCAAGAGATGCAACTTATGCTTCACAACAGACTCAAGGAAGCAACACGTACATTGTACAATCAAATGTAATTACATCAGGTCCCGAAACTATAACCGGTGAATTTTTGTTTAGAACAAGTACAAACGGGTTGTACATTTTTGTTGATGCGAGCGGTCTGGAAGATTTGCTTGATTCAATTGACACAGGTGGAATTGAATTGACTATTACCGCAGACCCTGAAGTAAGAATGCTTGCTTATCCTTTTGCAAGTAACACAAGTTGGGATGCATTCAGCATTAATGTTAGCGCTTATAGCGGATTGGTAACAATCGAAATTCTCAATCTAAAAGGATATCATCGTGGTCAGGAAACCGTTAGTGTGATGAATCAAAATATGACGGCTGAAAAGATTGAGTATATCGCAACGATCAAAATTCCTGAGTCAATTGAGGATATAGCAAATCCGCAAACTTACACTGTTTCAGCTTTCGCGTGGTATGTAAAAGATGTAGGATTAGTAAAATTAGAGGGATCAAGTTTACTTGCTAATGCCTTTATAGGTGGCGACATCGAACTTGAAGCAGAAGGCGGAACAGTTTCGGAAGTTCTTGTGAATTATAATATTCGGTAATAATTCTTGTGCACAGATTAGAAAATCTGTGCTACAACGTAACACAGACTTTCTAGTCTGCGGGATAAATTACAATTTCTCGGCAATTACAACCTGAACTATTCCGAAAGTAAGTGAGGAAGTTTGGATGTTTGAAAACCCGGCTTTTGTGAGTAGTTCAGGTAAATTAATATTTTCATCAAACTCATTTACCGATTCGGGTAGGTAAGTGTAAGCCTCTTTATCCTTCGAGACTATCTTGCCGATTTTCGGCAAAACGGTATGAAAATAAAACATGTATATTTTCCTAATTAAAAAGTTGGTTGGCAGCCGGAATTCCAAAATGGTAACCTTTCCGTGAATTTTCAGAATCCTAAAAAAAGATTTAAAGCCCGTTAAAATGTCGTAAAAGTTTCTAACTCCAAATCCCACTGTAATATTAGTAAAGGAATTATTTTTAAACGGCATTTGTTCAGCAACGGTTTGAACTATATTGCCCTTACTCCAATTTTTCTTTTGGTTGAAGAGTTTAAGCATATTCAAAGATAAATCAGCACCAAAAATTTTATGAACGCCCATTTTGTTAGCGGCAATTGCAAAGTCGCCCGTACCGCATGCCACATCTAAAAGTGAAGCTTCTTTATTTATTTCCGTTAGCTTAAGAGATTTTTTACGCCAATAAAAATCAATACCGGCACTTAAAAAATGATTTAGAAAATCATAGCGCTTGGAAATGTTGTCAAATATTCTTTTTACTCTGCTTTTCTTATCCATAAAACCAAAAATTTGTTCACTTGAAAATAGGACACTTAATTGCTAATTTTTTCATAACGAAATTAGAGGAAATAATGCAAAGATACATAGATGCAATAAGAAAAAATGTCTGTTCAATTTGTGTAGATTCAACAGACGAGGGAGAATGCACACTTTCAACAAAAGAACTTTGTGCAGTTGAATATTATTTTCCTAAAATTCTTGAAGTAGTTCACTCAATTGATTCGGAAGACCTTGAAGTCTACCACGAAAAATTAAAAGATACAATCTGTGCAGAATGTGCTGCATCGGGCGATAAAGATCATTGTTATTTACGAGATGATGCAAACTGCTCTTTAGACAGATATTTTTCAATAATTGTAGAAACAATTAAAAAAGTTGATGCCGGTTTGATTTAAGCGTCTACTTTATAATAATCTTTTTCGTTTCGAACGCTCATCCACCACTTGAATAAATGCTTGCCCAGCCAAAGAGTAAGAACCATAAATATGGCTCCGGCAATTAAATCAACCACATAATGATATCTTAAATACACCGTTGCAAAAATTAAAAGCGTTCCGTTTGGAATGAAAAAGTATCTTGATCTGCTTTTAAATTTAATCGATAAATACATTACAAGCAGTGTCATCTGTGTATGCCCGCTCGGGAATGCATCGCGTTGAACTACCAACGCCGGGTTCGGCGTTCCTGCCGGAATTGATTCCCCGGCATTTACTATTTCTCTTAAAAAATTTGTTAAATATAAACCTGGTAATTCCACGTTTGTCAATTCAAAATTATGCAAAGTGAATCTTGGTCCTATAGCCGGTACAATAAAATATCCGATGTACGAAAGTATAAATCCAAGTACAATTATAAACGCCAAGTAGTAAATTTCTTTTTTCTTATCCTTGCATAACAGACTAATACCCAAAATAATAGGAAGAAAGAAAAACGTACCGTAAACAATTTGCAGTAGTTCGGTTAAATATGGATTGGCAATATTAAAAAGCACATGTGTCGGATCTGTGCCTAATAAAACGCGATCAGCTTCAATTAAAAATTGATCGTAAATCTTTCCCCTGATTGGGTCTACTAAATAGTAAACTTCTTTAAAGAGAAGAAAAATTAAAGGAACGAGATACCAAAACCTGAGTTGGTGTGTGAACATATTTCTTTTATGTTCATCAAAATAAGCTAAAGTAAAAATAAAAATTTGCAGCAGAACATTGATCAATACGATTTCTTTCCAATAAATAACTTTGCTATAGAAAATAATTGCAAGCACCGAAAGGAAAGTTGTGAATAGAACAACTAAAAGATCAGCAGCATTTAGATTTAAAATGAGAGATTTAATTTTTTTCATTTAACCAGGAATATGGAAACTAAACTTAAATAAATTAACAAACCCAGAATGTCATTAGTGGTAGTAACAAAAGGACCGGTAGCAATTGCAGGGTCTGCCCCTAATCTTTTCATTATGATAGGAACAAGTGCTCCAATCATTGTTGCATTAACCATAATAATAAAGAGTGCCGATGTTAAAACCACGGAAAACATTATTTCCGTATGGAACAAGTAATGTGAAACAAGCAATAGAATCACTCCGCATGCAGAAGCATTTAGTAAAGCCACTCTAAATTCTTTAAAAATTCTTTTTAAACTATCACTGATCCAATACTCACTTTCAGTTATGCTTCTAACCATAACAATAGCTGCTTGTGTACCGGAACTTCCTCCCATCGCCATTACAATAGGTATAAAGAAGCTGGCAATAATAATTTTTTCGATAGACACTTGAAAAGAAGAAAGAACAACGGCACTGACCATTTCACCTGCTAATCCTATAAGCAGCCAAGGGAGGCGAATCCTGGAAATTCTAAAAGAACTGTCACTGAACTCTTCATCTTCCGAAAGACCTGCTACACGCTGTAAATCTTCCGATGCCTCTTCATTAATAACGTCAACTACGTCGTCAATCGTTATTCGACCCAACATTACCATGTTTTCATCAACAACGGGAATGGAAACGAGATCGTATTTCTCAATTACTCTTGCTACTTCTTCCTGATCCATTTCGGGTGTAACGTAGATTAAATCCTTTTCCATTATTTTCGGAAGTGGAGTATCGAGCGTGTTGGTAAGAAGTGATTTAAGCGAAACCGTTCCTACTAATTTGTTTTGTACACTTAATACATAGATGTAATAAATATTATCAATTTCTTCGGCGTTTTTTCTTACCTCTTCAATTGCATCTTTCACGGTTTGTGTTTCATACACATATACAAAATCACTGTTCATTAAACCGCCGGCAGTATCCTCGGGATACTTCAGCAGTTCTTTTACATCATCCGAATATTCTTTATCAATTCTTTCTAATACGTGTTCCTGGATTTCTTCAGGCAGATCACCAACTATATCGGTAGCATCATCTGTATCAAGTTTATCTACAATGTTTGCGATTTGCTGAGGGTCGATTTCTGCAAGAAGTTTTTCGCGGAGATTTTCATCGAGCTCCGTTATAACTTCACCGGCTGTATCGTGATCAAGTAATTTGAAAAGATATACAGCATCGTCGAAATCCAAGTGGTTTATAATTTCGCCGATATCAGCCGAGTGCAAATCACTAAGCAGAGTAATGAGACTTTGGTTTGCCTCGCTCTCAATCAAAGTAGAGATATTCTCATAAATCTCGGAATCAAATTTTGAGAGATCACGAACGTCTTTATTTTCTAATTCTTCACTCATTTATTCTGCTTTTGAAATAATTATAAATTTTCAAAAAATCTGCTATCTCTAATTCTTCGGCTCGCTTGGTCAAATCAACCGGGAAAGAACTTAACTCGTAAACTTTAAATATACTATTACTATACGAATTTTTTAAATTTTTTCTTCGGTTACCGAACGCACCTTTTACAATATTAATAAACAATTGTTTATCAAAATCATATTTTACATCTTTTGTTTTAAGCTTTATAATAGCAGAATCAACATTCGGTTTAGGATAGAAAACTGTTCTCGGTACCTTGAAGCAAAGGTTGATATCAAAAAAATAATTTAAAATAACACTCAGTATTCCGTAATCTTTTGTTCCCGGCTCGGAAGTTATTCTTTTAGCTACTTCGTACTGAACCATAAAGAGTGCATCTTGAATGGTTTCGAGTTCATCAATGAGCTTAAATAAAATTGGTGAAGTAATATTGTAGGGGATATTCCCAATGATTCGTAATTTTTTACCGCATGCTAAATCGAACAAATCAATTTTCAAAAAATCATTATTGATAAAAGAAACATTTAGAAATTTTTCTCGAAGTTCATCAATTACCCGCTTATCTATTTCAATTGCCGTAACATTTGCTTGGCTTTTATTAAGATGTTCGGTTAAAACCCCTCTGCCGGGGCCGACTTCAATTATGAAATCGTTTTGAGCAGGTGCAAATTCTTTAATAATTTTTTTAACGATATTTTGATCTACTAAATAATTTTGACCGAATCTTTTAAGCGGTTTTGGGTATTCTTTCACGGATTTTCTTTAACTTTTTTACTATAATTCAATTTAAGTATTTTATTATATAAATGGGTGGTGATTGTTTACTACAGAATCAATAGCCAACGCAATACAAAAAATTTCTGAAAACAGGGTTCTGCTTGACCGCATTTTAAAAATTGCAATAGCACTTGGGTTACTGATCTTTTTAATCGGTTACATTTCTCCCCGCGAAATTCTTTCGGTATTTGATGGTGTTAAGTACGAATATCTTATCTATGCATCATTATTATCATTTGTAAATATATTTTTACAAGCTTATAAATGGAAATTAGTTATTAATAATTCTTTGGGTGAACTTCCCTTCTCGAGAGTGCTCCGTTCTTATTTTGGCGGTATTTCATCCGGTCTCTCAACTCCCGCAAGAATTGGAGAATTTATAGGCCGTGCTATCCCGCTTCACGAATTCAATTTTTTTAACGTAACTATTGTTTCGTTTATTGATAAACTTATTAACCTGCTCGTAATTACCTTCTTCGGCTCAATCGCTTCTGTTTTGTTTTACAGAACGTTAAATTCACCTCACTTTTATATTGATATTCCCTTGCTCGCAATAATAATTGTGATGTTTGCGTTGTTAACTTACCTGGTTTTCAGTAACGGGTTAATTGTAACATTGGTTCGAAGAAAATTCCGTGAAAACCAAAAAGTACTCGAGAAAATTTCCGTTGTTGATAAGTTTTTATCACAAAGCTGGCGTAACAAATCCACTATATTTTTAGTAAATATTCTTTATTTCTTTGTAATCTTAATTCAGTTTGCTTTGCTTGTAAATGCTTTTACAGATGTTGAAAATTATTTTTTGTTGATGATGATTGCCTCACTAATTTTACTGGCAACTACGGTTGTGCTTCCGTTTTCGTTTGGGGACCTTGGAGTTAGAGAAGGGGCTGCTTCGTATCTTGTGGGACTTGTGGCAATTTCACCGGCAGTGGGTTTCAACTCGGCTTTTGTTTTGTTTATTATAAACGTGATTTTACCCGCAATACTCGGCTTAGTCTTTTTAATAAAGAAGAAGTAATGGAACTACTCTATTTTTTTCTAACATTAATTACACTTCATTATGCCTACTTCATCGGTAGTATTTATTTGGGTTTAGTTAATCTGAGGAGAAAGCAAAGGACACGGCAAAAAGTTGAAGAGTCCACCAAATATTTTGTTTCAATCATCATCCCATTTAGAAATGAAGCAGATGTTATTCTGCAGAACTTAAGAAGTGTTGAGCAGTTGAATTACCCCAAAGACAGCTTTGAAGTAATTTATGTCGATGATAATTCTGAGGACAATTCATTTGATTTAATAAAACAAAATATTCAAAAGACCAACATCTCAGTCGTAAAACTACCGGATAATTCCAACCATACCGCCAACAAAAAAAAAGCTATTGAATACGGTATCAGTTTATCGAAAGGTGAAATAATTTTTACGAGCGATGCTGATTGTACTTATAATTCCGATTGGATTAATACAATGATTGCAACAATAAATGACAAAGTTGGATTGGTTGCCGGACCTGTTGATTTCGCAGTTTCAAATTCTGTGCTAAGCCGAATTCAGCAAATTGAACATGCCGGATTGATTTTAACCGGAGCCGGTTTAATAGGAATAAGCAACCCGATTATTTGCAGCGGTGCAAACATTGCTTTCAGAAAAGAATTGTTTTATAAAATCGGCGGTTACTCCGGTTATTCTAAATTAGCTTCAGGTGATGATTCTTTTTTAATGACGAAGTTATTTTACGACACGGAATATGAAGTTCAATTTTGTTTTAACAAAGCGGCTATGGTTGAAACACAACCGAGCAAAAATATCCGGGAGTTTTTGAATCAACGTAAACGCTGGGTAGGTAAAGCTTTCTTTTATAGAAAAAAAAGAATTTTGTTGCAAGTTGTTTTACTGGCGCTATTTTTAATCTTTCTTCCGGTTGAATTAATTCTGGGTTTGATTGGCTACTCTGTGCTACTTTATTTCTTTTTCGGTGGTTTAATTGTGAAAATCATTTTCGAATATTTAGTAATGTATTTCGGCAGCCAAACAATTTATGAAAGTGAAATGATGAAATTGTTTTGGTTAGCCGAAGCATTTCATATTCCCTACACAATTTTCGCATCGCTTTCAGGAATATTCGGCAAGTTTAATTGGAAGGGAAGAGTACTTAAGAAATAAAATGAAATCGTTATACAATCCTCCTAAAATATTAAAACGGATCTTCAACCAATTTATCTGGGAATCTCCGGTTGATAAAATTTTGCTGACATTTGACGATGGTCCTTTGTTAGGAAATACGGAAATCATTTTAAAAGAGTTACAAAATAACTCAATTAAAGCGGTCTTTTTTTGTGTGGGAAATAATATTGAAAAAAATCCTTCTTTAGCACAAGAAATAATTGGTGAAGGACATACGATTGGGAACCATACTTATAATCACAAACAGATTCACAAGTTATCAAAGACTGAAAGACTTGATGAAATAAATAAATGTTCGGAAATTATTAAAGATAAGTTAACATATGAAGTGAAATATTTTAGACCGCCGCATGGTAGATTTAATTTTAATCTCTCCAACGAATTGGGTGAAATGAATTTGCAAAACATTATGTGGTCTATGCTTACTTATGATTACAAAAACAAGTTTAGTACTGTTAAAAAATCAGCACAATACTTGGAGAAAAATTCGATTATAGTTTTACACGATAACAAAAAGTCTCAGCCTATTATTATTGATTCGATAAAGTATTTAGTTGACGAAATACATAAAAGAAATTTTAAAATTGGAACACCGGAAGAATGTTTGAAATAATATTTATATCTATACTTACTTTGTATGTTACGCAGACTGTAATATTCATCATCGGCTCGAAGAGGAAATTTGAAAAGATTGATGAAGAGAATCTCCCGAACATTTCCGTAATTGTCGCTGCCCGGAATGAAGAAGAAAATATTATAGACTGTATGGAATCACTGAACAATTTAGAATACCCGGGAAACAAAATTGAGATATTACTTGTAAACGATCATTCAACTGATAGCACAGGACGGTTAATTAAAGAGTACATAGCCGATAAAGAAAAATTCAAATACGTTGAGCCGGAAGAAGAAATCGGATCGCTTAAAGGGAAGACAAACGCACTGGCAAATGCAATTCGCAAAACAAAGGGTGATGTTATTTTAACAACAGACGCTGATTGTATTGTGTCTCCCACTTGGGCAAAAGAATTGGCCTCTTACTACAAACCTGATGTTGCAATGGTGTGCGGTTATACCAATCAATTCAGTAACACTCTCTTTGGCGGAATGCAGTCAACAGATTTTATCTACTTATTAATGGTAGCCGGTGGAGTAATGAACCTCGGTAAACCTTTAAGTTGTATCGGGAATAATATGTCTTACCGTAAATCGGTTTATGATGAAATCGGTGGTTATGAAGCGTTACCATTTTCAGTTACAGAGGACTTTAACTTATTGATGGCTATGCATAAGTTGAAAAAATATAAAATCATTTATCCGATGACACCGGAAGGAATGGTAACATCAAAACCTTGTCCCACTTGGAAATCACTCTATCGGCAAAAGAAGCGGTGGGGAGTTGGCGGCTTAAAAAGCGACCTTGCCGGATATGCGGTTATGACAACAGGTGCAATTACACATTTGATGATGGTTTTGACTCCTTTCTTTTTCACACCTCTATCTTTATATTTGTCTCTTTTCAAAATTGCTGTTGATTATTTTGCTTTGAAAGGAGTACACGATAAACTAAAATTAAATCTGCCCTTTAAGCACTTTATCACTTTTGAACTTTATTTTATCATTTATGTGTTGGCTTTACCTTTTATGACTTTACCGAGCCAAAAAGTTGTGTGGAAGGGGAGAACTTATAATTAAAGAGAAAATTATGAAAAAATATTTTATTGTATTCTTTTTGCTGTGCGGACAATTTTTTAGTCAAGATAAAACCGAATTATTCCCGGATGATTTACTTATCCAACCTTTTACCGCAAATATTCTTGAACCTAAATTAGGATTTCTATTTCAAGTCGGCAATAATGAACTAAGATTAGACATCGGAAACTCAATCGATGTATTGAGATATAAGATGAACGATGATGAGGTGTTTTCTTTTGGAGCGGATTTATTTACATACACTTTACTTCGCGGTGAAACGGATTTCCATTTTCCCGTTGATGCCGTTGATTATCTATTTGGTTTCAATGCCGGATATGTAAATAAAAATAACGGCAATGAATACGGTGCACGGTTTAGACTCAGTCACATTAGTGCTCATTTTGTTGATGGTCATTATAATAATGAAACAAACGAGTGGAGAAACGGGCGAACTCCCCGCGTTTACAGCCGGGAATTTCTTGAATTAATACCATATTACAAATTTGATGCTCTTAGACTCTATGCGGGAATCACGTATTTGATTCATGTAACTCCCGAGGAAATTGGTAAAGACAATTATCAAATTGGATTTGATTACTTTGCGAAAAATTTAATTGGTGAAAATTTTACTCCGTTTATTGCATACGATTTCAAACTTGTGAACATTGACAAGTATACCGGGAACAATTCTATCAATGCCGGTATTAAATTTGGTAAACCAAATGGTAAAGGATTGAGTATATATTTCCACTATTACTCGGGTAAAAGTATTCACGGTGAATATTACGACTTTAACAAAGAATACAGTGCAATCGGAATAAATTTAGATTTATAATGGATTCTCAAACTCAATATCAAACTGCAAGTAATCTTGGCGGGATAATCTTCAAGCAGTACAAGCAGAATTATCCGCTTCATATTGCTCTATTTTTAGTCACATTTATTACCACTACTATTGCCGGTGTTGAATGGACAACTGGAACTATGGGTCCATATGAATTTGAAGTTCTTGCAAAAGGGCTGCCGTATTCGTTGTCAATATTGTTTATGCTTGGTACTCACGAGTTCGGTCACTTCTTTGCGGCAGTCTATCACAAGGTAAAAGCTACTCTTCCGTTCTTTATTCCTTTCCCGCCTGTACCGGGATTTTTTAATTTCGGGACTTTCGGTGCGGTAATTAAAACAAGGTCTCCAGTACTTAGTAACAAAGCAATGTTTGATATCGGAATTGCCGGACCGCTTGCCGGTTTTGTTGCATGTTTGATTTTACTTGTTTACGGATTCTTAAATCTGCCCGGTGAAGAATACATATTGCAAATCCACCCGGATTATTTTACCCCCGAATATGGTATTGGTGCTGTTGGTCTTGAATTCGGTGATACAATTTTATTCGCTTTACTGAGGGATTTCTTAACTTCTCCGGGGCAATTCGTTCCGCCTATGTCCGAAATTTATCATTATCCGTATTTGTGTGTCGGCTGGTTCGGACTTTTTGTTACAGCTATGAATATGATTCCCGTCGGACAGCTTGACGGCGGACATATCGTCTACAGTATGTTCGGTGAAAGAACACAGGAAACCGTCGCAAGTATTTCAATGTTGATTTTGTTTGGGCTTGGTGCGCTTGGCTTTGCAGAAACTTTTTTGGAAATGCATCTCGGTATCGGGTGGACAGGCTGGCTTTTCTGGGGATTTATACTTTACTTCTTCATTAAAGTAAAACATCCTCCTGTACAAACCTTTGAGAAGCTCGATTCAAAAAGAATGGTACTCGGTTACATTAGTTTGGCGGTATTAATTTTATCTTTTTCACCGACACCGTTTATTGTCTCATTATAGTTCGGTTCCAAATAATGACTTGACAATTTATTGCGGAATTAATTACTTTTGATTCATCAAATAAGGGAATCATTTTATAGAGAATTTTCTACTGTATTTCTGATTTACACAAATAAAGTTTCGCAATTGTCAGAATTTTATACAGTAGATTCTTTTTAAAATGATTCCCTTTTTTATTGGTTAAAAAACATTATGAAAAAACTAAGCTTTCTATCATTACTAATTTTGCTTCTTTTTACTGCTTGCGAAGATATCCCCAGTGATGTAATCGATTCATCCGACCCGGATTACAGGCTTCTTGCAATAAATGCTCCATCCGAGTTTTACTATTCTCCTTCTGATTCGGTATTCGTAACATCAGCCAAATTCGAAAACACTTCAACAATTGCAAAAGTTTGGTTTAATATTGTAACGGATGACGGCACGGCATCAATAAAGCAAAACGTTCAAATGCTCGATGACGGCAGTTCCGAAAGCGGCGATAACACCGCTGGAGACGGATTGTTTACCGGCAAAACAATTTTGGGGAGTAATATTTCAAGTGGAAGCTATATTGTTGAATACTACGTGGAAAATAATGTAAGTGCCGGAACCGATAGAACGCAACTTGTTTCATCTCATTCATTGAAATTTTTCAGTAGTAAAGATAATTCCGCTCCGGTTATAAGCGAACTTTCCGCACCGGATACTGTTGTTGTACAAGACCCTAAATCGCTTATTCAATTACGCTTAAAAGCAGAAGATGAAAATGGGTTGGTCGATATTAAAAGTGTAAACTTTGTTGTAATTGCTCCTAACTCTTCTTCAAGCAACCCAATTGCGATGCTTGACGACGGTAAAGAGGAAAACGGTGATGAGACTGCCGGTGACGGGATCTTCTCAAGAATTATTGAGGTAACTCCTTCCAATTCGAAAGGGGATTATACTTTTGAATTTGTCGCAGAAGATAGAGCCGGTGCTTTAAGTAATAAAATCATTCACATAATAACGATTAAATAAAATGCTTCGTAAAATAATTTCTCTGTTCATTGTTGGTAGCTTGAGTTTATTTGCTCAATCACTCCCGCTTGATTTTAGTTTGGTAAGCGGTAAAAATAAAATTTCTAAAGTCTCTGCCGCAACGCCTGCAAGCAATACCATCGAGCAAATTTTAGTCGATGATAATGGCGCGATTTGGTTGGCAACTTCGAGAGGATTAAGTAAATCTACCAACAATGGGGCTGATTGGACCAACTATTACAAATCGGATGACTTTAGTACAAGAGCCGTGTCCAAAGTTGGTTATCATAACGGTACGATCTGGGCAGGGCTTTGGCATAATGAAGAAGGTATTGGTGGTGAAACCGTTGCGGTAGGAGACGGATTGAGGTACTCTACTGATGACGGAAATACCTGGAATGAAATTCCGCAGCCGGTTGATGATCCAAGTGATGATAAAATAACATATGGTATAAATGTTCTCGATGCTTTGCCGGTTACCGTTCCGCAGCAAAATCTTGTGTATGATATCGACTTTACTTCTGATGCGGTGTGGATAGCTACATTTGCCGGAGGGTTAAGAAAAAGTACCGATATGGGCCAAACCTGGCAGCGTGTGGTTCTTCCTCCGGATTATCTCGATGAAATCAGTCCCGATGACACTCTTAATTTTGATCTTTCTCCGGTTGCCGGTGAACTTGGTTTGGAAGAAAATTTTAATCATAGAGTATTCTCAATTTTAGTGGTTAACGATAGTTTGATGTATGTAGGTACTTCGGGAGGAATTAATAAATCAACAGACGGCGGAGTAAGCTGGCGAAAATTTAATCACCAAAATCAAGACCAACCAATTAGCGGTAACTTCATTGTTGAATTAGGTTATGATGAATCTTCCAACACTGTTTGGGCTGCTACCTGGAAGGCTGTTGATCTTGCCGAATATTGGGCTGTTAGTTCTTCATCGGATGGGGGGGAGACTTGGCAGACTTATCTTCCTGATTCAAGAGCACATGATTTTTCATTTAAGTACACTTACTCGGGTTCAAATAAAACGGATTCGGAAATTTTAATCGCATCGGAGGAAGGTACATTTCGTTCGAGTAACGGGGGGAATACTTGGATCGTCAATCCAACTCCTATTGATTCACAAACCGGTGTTGCTCTTCCTTCAACAAAATATCGCGCTGTTACTGCTAATTATTTAACCGACCAAACCACAGATATTTGGCTCGGTACATTAGACGGCTTGGCTAAAATTAACGAAACTCAATATGGATTTTGGTACGGCGATTGGACTGTTTACATTGCCGCACAAGAACTTGCCTCTGATGTTGAGTCTTATGCATTCCCCAATCCTTTTTCGCCGGATGAGGAGAGGGTTACAATTTTATATTCAACCGGTGGAAAGGATGCCGATGTAACAATTAGGATTTTTGATTTCGGTATGAACCTGGTTAGAACTGTTATTCAAAATGCACCGCGTATCGGCGGCGGGGAACAGCAGGATATTTGGGACGGAAGAGATGAAAACGGAAGCATTGTTCCTAACGGTGTTTATTTCTATCGGGTAGATATTGGTTCGAATGAACCGATTTACGGAAAAATAATGGTACTAATGTAGAGGCTATTTTGAAAAAGAAGATTACGTTTATTCTATTTTTATCGTTCATTGTATCGCTTTCTGCACAGCCTGAATTCAGCAGCATATCAAGCAAAGCCGGAGCATTTTCGAGAATGGGATTCGGTGCACGTGGAATCGGAATGGGCAATGCAATGTCTGCAATCACAACCGGTGAATTGAATTCATACTACAACCCTGCGCTCAATTCTTTTCAAGAAGGAAATTCATTCCATACTTCCTATTCTTTTCTTTCATTGGATAGAAATCTAAACTTTGTGAATTTCACTAAAAAATTTGGAAACGGTGAAGGGGGTAAAGCAATTCCGGGTATTTCCGTTGGTATAATCAATGCCGGTGTCGATAACATAGATGGAAGAGATAGTCAAGGCAACAAATTTGATGATCTCTCAACTTCCGAGAATCAGTTTTTCCTAAGTTTATCGAATCGTTTTTCGAATAAACTTGCTTTGGGTGTCTCGTTTAAATTTTACTACTACAAGCTGTATGAAGATGTTACAGCCTCAGGTTTGGGCTTTGATATCGGAGCACTATATTTGTTGAACGAAAATATTACAATTTCATTTATGATTTCGGATATTAACAGCAAGTATGAGTGGGATACTTCGAATCTTTACGGTTCCAGTGGAAATACGACTACCGATAAATTTCCTGTTCTAAAAAAGATAGGTATTTCGTACAAATTAAACGAACCGAATATCATCGCAGCTGTTGAGTTTGAAAACAGTAATGCCGAAACAAATTACATTCGAGTTGGTGCAGAATATAACGTTTTTGAAAATCTATACTTTAGAGCCGGTGTTGATAAAATTAATATCTCTAATTTTGATGTTCCGGTTAGACCGGCAGCCGGATTTTCGTATTTTTATCCGCTCAGCATAGGTGTAGTTGGAATCAACTATGCTTTTGCAATTGAACCTTATTCATCATTCGACCAACATATTGTTGGACTGAACATTAATTTTTAATTTGGAACTATGAAAAAATTACTTCTCGTTTTATTGATTACATCTGCTGTCTTTGCACAGACTGCCGGAAAATCCGGTTTATCTTTTCTAAAAGTAGGCTTTAATGCACGCAACATTGCAATGGGTGACTTTGGTGTGGCTACGGCAAACGATGTGAGCGCCTTGTATTATAATCCTGCTTTAATTGCAGATTACTCTGCACCCCAGCTTAGTTTTACTCATAACCAATGGATTCAAGATGTATCGAGCGAAATGTTCGGTTCAAGTTTTCCTCTATTCGGATTACCCTTTGCGTTTGGTATTAACACAACTTCTGTTTCCGATATAGAAGTCAGAACTAAACCCGGTGAGATAGAATCGACTTTTGATGCGCACTATTTTTACGGAAGTTTATCCACCGGATTTTATTTGGCAGATAATATTTCCGCGGGAATAACAATGAAGTATCTTTACGAAAATTTATTTTCCGATGATGCGAGCGGCTTAGGGTTTGATTTCGGTCTGCGCTATAAAGATGTAATTCAAGGGCTTGATTTAGCTGCGTCGTACAGCAATGTCGGTTCAATGAACTCACTTAGGCAAGAAGAAACAGAGTTACCGGCAGATTTGAGAGCAGGCGCTGCTTATAATTTCCCGCTTGAACAGATTCAATCGCAAATTACATTAACCGGTGGTGTGCAGAAATATACTGCTACTGAAGATTCACACATTCATTTCGGTGGTGAAATTTTCTACGATAATCTAATTGCACTCCGCGGAGGATATATGAGCGGGTATGATTCGAAAGGATTGACAGCAGGTCTTGGATTACTCTGGAACAACATTAATTTTGACTACGCTTTCGTTCCGTTTGATTACGGGCTTGGAGATTCGCATATTATCTCATTAATGTACACATTTTAATTTGTGATAAATTGAAAAGAGAATTATTCGAGAAATTAAATCAGCCCAAATATTTACTTCCAACAATTATAATCCTTGCCGCCATTGCGAGGATTATTTTTTTTATGGGTCATGTTTTTTCAGATGACTCTTACTATTCACAGTTAGCAATTTCATTTTTAGAAGGAACTTATCCGCAGAATTTTATCGGTTACCCGATTGACTTAGCCAGAAAACTTATTACTGTTTTAACCGCTGCCGGCTTTGCGCTTTTCGGGTATAATGAAATTGGAAGTGTTGCTTTCTCGTTTTTATTTTCTTTGTTTAGTATTGGACTTATTTACGCAATAACAGTTGAGTTGTTCGATAAAAAAACTGCACTCATTTCAGCTTTTGTTCTTTCCATTTTCCCAATTGATATAATTTTTGCAACCCTCAATTTCTCCGACTTGGTTGCCGCTTTCTTTTTAAACTTCGGGATTTATTATCTCATCAAATATCTAAAGTACAATCAAGCTAAGGACTCATTTTTTGCCGGAATTTATTTTGCCGTTTCAATTTTCGGGAAGATGAATTTTTATTATGTAGGAATTCTTATAGTAATATTGTTCGTATACCGTTTTATCAAAACTCGGAAAGTCGATCATGGAATTTTGATTTCATTGTTGATACCAGCATTTATTTTATTTATAGAAGCAATGATATATGGGACACAATCCGGTAATTATTTATACCGTCTTCATTTGGTGGAAGAAAATTACAAATATTGTTATTATGATTTTTTCCCATATTTAAAAAATGCAGAAAGTTTAACCGGCTTCAATTATTTTATTGCTGTTCTTCATCAAATATTTATTGAAAATCTTAAAGACATTTTCTTAAGACGATTTTACTTATTTATACCTTTACTTGCATTGGTTCAGAGCATATTGTTAATGCGTATAGAAAGAAGTAAAGGAATAGTTTTTTGGTTTTTGGGCATTGTAATTTTATTTGCAGCAATGACTACATCATTCAGTGCTTATAAACCGCTAAATCTTACTTTCAGTTGGCATCTTTACCCAATATTTTTCCCATCGATAATTTTAGCTTCATCTTTTATTAATAGATTTTCCGTGAAAATTAAATCTATATTTTTTACAATTCTAATCGCAGCATCATTAGTAATGACGAACGAGTATCAAAACTATTTTGCAGTAGAACAGAAAAATGAATTTAAAGAATTTATTCGCAAACACAACATTGAATTGATTTATACGGATCATCAGACCAAATACGGAATTGATTTGATTGATGGTTACCCTAAATTACGCAGAACTAAAATTGTAACCGGAATTGAGATACCGATTAATAATATTCCCCCAAATAGTTTTGTTATATACAACCCCGATGTTGTAAACGAATTAATGAAACAAGGTCATAGATTCAAATTGTTTTCCGAGCTTTATAGCGGGGAGTTCGAACTTGTTGATGTTTTAGCAAGATATGAAATTTACCGTAAGTTAGAATAAGCACTCAATTCGAAATTGAGTTAATTTTAGTTATTTTTACCAATCACAAATTTACAGTTACTCTTATGCCTATCGAAATTGTACCATATACAGAAGAATGGAAAGATAAGTGGGATGAATTTGTACTCAGTTCCAATAACGGAACGATGTTTCATATGCAGCAGTTTTTTGCATACCATAAGCCCGGCAAATTTAAATTCGATCACCTAATGTTTCTTGAAAACGGTGAACTTTCCGCATTGCTTCCCGGCTCAAGAATAGACGATACATTTGAATCACCGATTGGTGCAAGTTACGGATCGATAGTAACACCCGATTTGAAATTCAGCCGAGCAATGGAGTTGGTTACTGCGTTGCTTGATTATGCAAAAAAGGAAGGAATTAAGGAAATTGAGCTTACCTCTGCACCGAGAGTTTATGAAAAATGGCAGAATGAAAATTTAGACTTTGCACTTCTTTGGCAAGGCTTTAGTTATAAACTTCATTATATATCAAGTGCAATAAAATTAGACCCAAACCAGGAAATATTACCACGTTTTCAAGCGACAATTAGGAGAAATATTCGCAAAAGTTTTAAGGAAGGTGTAAGAGTTGAGGTAAACGAAAAATATGACGAATTTTACCCAATTCTTCTCGACAATAAAGCTCGTCATAATGTTAAACCGACCCATTCCCTCGAAGATCTCTATAAACTCAAGGAACTTATGCCGGATAGACTTAAACTTTTTATGGTCTATCACGAAGACAAACCGATCGGCGGGTCTTTAATGTTCTATCCGAACGAAATTGTTGCTCTTTGTTTTTACAATATGCTTTTATATGATTATGAAAAATACAAACCTATCCAACGTGTAATGTATGAAGTTGTTAAAGACGCAACCGAACAAGGATACAAATATGTAGATATTGGAGTTTCGCAGGATACTTCTGCCGATAACCCGATGACCCCTGCAATGAGTTTGATCGAATTCAAAGAAAAGTTTGATGCAAAAACTGTAATGAGAAACACTTTTCACATCAAGTTATAATTTGATGAAAAAGATTTGTATAGCGTATCTCGGCAACCCGTTTCACGATACAAGAATAACCAATCTCAAAAATTCTCTCGAAGAAAATAAACACGAAGTTAACATAATCGGGTTCGATTGGACAACTCCGGATTTTAAAACTTATCGTGACAAGAATATTGTTGTTTATAAATTAACTAAAACAAAAATCTCAATTCTTTTTTACGCAGCGTTCAAAATTCAATTACTGAAAGAATTATTCAAAACAAAAGCCGATTTATTTTTTGCTGAAGATATTTACACTTTGCCATTCGTTAAGTTCAGAACTTTTTTTAATAAAGCTAAAGTGTATTATAACAGCAGAGAGCTCTATGCTTTCCTCGGCGGTCTGCGAAATCGTAAAGTTATTCAAACTATTCTAACGCAAATTGAGAAAGTGTTTATTCATCATGTTAATTTGGTGCTGACGACAGGTGAAATGGATTCTGAGTTCTTGCATAAATTCTATGGAATTTCAAATACATTAGTACTGAGAAATCTACCTAAGCTGAAATCACCTAACGAAAAAATTGATTTGAGAAAAAAGCTTTCTCTTCCACCCGAAACAAGAATACTTCTTTACCAAGGTGTACTTTTGGATGGAAGAGGAATAGAACTTGTAATTAAAAACCTTCCCAAGATTAAGAACTCAGTTTTTGTAATACTGGGTGCCGGTGAAAAAAGAGAGAAATGGGAAAAACTTGCCGAGGAAATTAATGTTAAAAATAGAGTTTTCTTTCTCGGAAATATTTCTCAAGATAAACTAATAAATTATACTGCTTCAGCCGATTTAGGAGTGTGTTTGATTGAAAATATTAGCGTTAGTTATTATCACGCACTTCCAAATAAATTGTTTGAATATATTATGGCTGGTTTACCGGTTATCTCATCAGCACTTCCGCAGATGAAAAAAATTGTTGAAGATTATGAAGTGGGTGAATACATTGACCTCGATAAAGACCAAAATATTTCTTCGGTAATTAATTCGATGTTGGAAAACGAAAATAAATTGAAATTATACAAAAAAAATTGTACCGAAGCCTCTAAAGAACTTAACTGGGATGTTGAATTTGGAAAAGTCAAAGAATTACTTTTGGATTTTTAATGACTAAAAAAAAACAATATAGAATTCTGATTTCGCGTCCCGATAGAGTCGGAGATGTAGTTCTATCGACTCCCATTCCGCGGGAAATTAAAAAAACTTTTCCCAATGCTTTTGTTGCGGTATTAGTGAGAAATTATACTAAAGATATTTATTTAAACAATCCTTACGTGGATGAAATTATAACCGCAGATGAATTTTTGTCTGATTCTAAAAAGAATTTCTTCAAATGGATTAAACAAATTAGAAAGTTCAAATTTACACATGCGTTAATGTTACTGCCGAATGAAAGAATTAACTATTTGTTATTTCTTTCGGGTATAAAAACAAGAGTAGGAGTTGGGCATAAGTTCTACCAGTTTATCACAGGTACGAAGAGTGTAAACAGGAACAAATATATTCCCCTTAGGCACGAAGCAGATTATTGTATGGACCTTGCAAGAAAAATTGGGGTTGAGACAAACGATTTAACCACGGAAATTCATCTTTCTTCTGCAGAAAAAAATCATTCTGAGAAAATTAAAAAAGAATTGATGGGCGATAAAAAATATTTGGTTGGCGTTCATTCAACAAGCGGTAACTCAGCACCAAATTGGACCACCAATGAGTATAAAAAATTAATTAAACAGCTTAAGCAAAACCGGTTTTTTCAAGTCGTTATTACAGATAATATTGTACCGCCGGAATTAAACGGAATAGATGGTCTTTATTATCCCAATGTTGATAGTTCCTTGCGTGAATCGATTATTAATTTTAATGCTTTGGATTTGTTGATCTCAGCGAGTACAGGCCCAATGCATATTTGTTCGGCATTGAAAGTAAAAACAGTTTCACTCTTTTGTCCTCTTACTGCGTGCTCTCCAAAATTATGGGGACCGCTCGGGAATGAGTCAACGGTAATATTGCCGACAGAAGGATATTGCCAAACCAAATGCCCCGGTGATCCGAAGAAATGTACATTTACCGGAGACGGGGGTATTGAAGTAAACAGGGTAGCATTGGAAGCAGAAAAAATGCTTGCTCATTAATTAAGTCGTCAATAATTTTTATATATTAGCAATTCAAATTTTTACACGTCGGGCGCCGGTTAACGGGTTTGTACCCAACCCCGTCAGGTCCGGAAGGAAGCAGCGGTAAGTACACAATTCGTGTAATCGGTTAGCCCGGCATCTTAATTTTCTGAAGGCAACAAAAATTTGAGCTTACCACTTTTTGGTTTTATCTCTCCGTTAAATTCAATAGCTGCAAGTGAAGCAGGTGAAAAAGGAAACTCGAACGATAATTTTGGAGTTAGAGATGTTACTAAATCTGCAACGTCTGGCATATGACCTACTAACATCATATGCTCTTTCCCCAACGCTTGTAATGTAATTAGTACATCGTGAATATTCATACCAGGCTGCAGACTTTTATCGACAATAAGTTTTTCTTCAACTGAGTAGTTACTGTGAATTATCTCAGCAGTTTCAAGAGCTCTTTTGTACGGTGAAGTTAAAATCACATCTACCTTGGGAATAAACTCTTTCCAATGGGGGAGAGCGTCTAAGAGTTTATTCCTTCCGTAGTCCCTCAATCTTCTTTCAGAATCCGGGTAGCCGTTATCGGCGTGGGCGTGGCGAACAATGTATAAATTCATTAATCCTCGTAATCAACAAAAAATATTGAAATGTGTTGTGTAAAACTTGTGATATTTCTGTTAAACTTTTTCCCCTCAACAGAGGCTAAAACTTTGTCCATTTCGTGTTTGGATTCGAAAGTAATCTCGTACACTTTATTATACGGTTCTTCATTCAACTTAGCGCCGTCAATATTTCCAATCAGCATTTTTTTACCGGCAGCTTTTTCAAGATGCGGCAAAGTATTTTCATGAAAAATGTTTAATAACTCATCGTCGGCCGAGTTTTTTATCATTAACAACATCTTGTACATTTTTATCCTTTCACGTTAATATTGTTTTACAATTTGTAAAAACAATTTTATTTTAGGCGTAACTTAATCGGAAACCAAAAGATTCTATTGAAGAAATTACATCTCATAATTCTATTGAGTTACTTACTTATAAATGCTCAAGAAATTGAAGTTCCCGATTTTCAATTGAGTGAAATTTCTTTCCCGCTAAAAATAGAAAATTTGTCCGATTCGGTTTTGCATTCCGTCACAATAATTGATGCAGATTCCAATATTGTAAATGAATATTCGTTTGAAGGCACAAGTTTCAAACAAGCTGTCACAATTCATAATTCCGGCAAATATAAAATATTTGTTACCGGTGATAAAATACTTTCCGAAGAAATCCGAATTATACCGGGCTGGTTAAGCATAGTACCGCCGTTACTTGCAATTTTCTTGGCGCTGTTTATTCGTCAAGTTCTTGTTTCCTTAGCCGCCGGTATTTTTGTCGGTGCAATAATTTTATATGATTATAACCCTTTCATTGCCTTGCTTCGCTTTACAGATACATTTATAATCAATTCCCTTATTGATCCCGACCATATGTTCATAATTGTTTTTACTTTGATGATAGGCGGAGTGGTTGGAGTTATTTCTAAAAACGGAGGTACGGCAGGCCTCGCTAATTTAATTACCCGTTATGCAAAGAAAGCTAAGTCTGGTCTTATTTCAAGCTGGTTGATGGGAATGATAGTTTTTTTTGACGACTATGCAAATTCTCTCATCATCGGAAATATGATGCGTCCGATTACCGACAAACTGCGCATCTCAAGAGAAAAGCTTGCTTATATAGTTGATTCAACAGCGGCTCCAATTGCAAGCATTGTGCTAATAAGTACTTGGATTGGCTACGAACTCGGTTTAATTAACGACGGGTTAAAAAGTATCGGTTCTGATGCCAACGCTTACGATGTTTTTCTTCAAACAATTCCGTATAGGTTTTATCCTATTGCCGCGATGTTTTTTGTGTTTCTTACTTCCGTGATGCGGAGAGATTTTGGACCGATGTATAAAGCAGAGAAACGCGCAAGCCTAACCGGTCAGCTTACGGAAAATAATGCGAAAATCGACGGTCTTAAAGACACTGAAGATTCTATTTACACAGGCGATAAAGCAAGATGGTATAACGGTGTAATACCGATTTTTATAATTCTCTTCGGAACTATCGCCGGAATGATTTATACAGGCAGTATAGCTATTCAAAAAACGGGCGGTAGTGATTTTTCGGTACAAAATGTTATTGGTAATTCGGATTCATATTCATCTCTTCTTTGGGCAAGTTTTGTCGCAAGTGTCGTTGCAATTTTGATGAGTTCATGGCAGAGAATTTTGAAACTCAACGATGCAATTAATGCCTGGCAAAAAGGTGTACAGATGATGCTTGTTGCTGCAATAATATTAGTCTTCGCCTGGGGAATAAGTGACATTACAAATCAACTCAAAACGGCAGATTACCTCATATCAATTTTAAGCGATGCGATTGACACGAGATTTTTACCTGTACTCGTATTTATAGTATGTTCGTTAATAAGTTTTTCAACCGGTACAAGCTGGGGAACGATGGCTATTGTTATGCCGATAGTAATTCCACTCGCCGCAAAAATGGTTGAAGTCAGTCATTTAGATACATCACAAACACACTTAATAATTAACGGTGTTATAAGCTCAGTCTTAGCCGGATCGGTTTTCGGAGATCATTGCTCACCGATTGCCGATACAACTATTTTAAGTTCAATGGCTTCTCAATGTAACCATATCGACCATGTTAAGACGCAGCTTCCTTATGCAATGGTTGTCGCATTTGTTTGTATGTTATTAGGCGATATTCCCACGGCGTTTGGAATGAATCCGTTTGTAGCTAATGGGTTAATTGCTCTGGTATTATTTGCAGTATTGTACTTCTTCGGAAAAAGAATTCCTGAGGTGCCGGCTGCTTAATTTTCTTTGCTTGAATAAAACTTAGTTACCGCTTCTGCTTTTGATTTACCCACAACATTTACCAATTCAGCAGTTGCCGCTTGTTTGATTGCTTCAATACTATCAAAATGAATTAATAACTTTTCCGCAATCTTCGGTCCGATACCAGGTATTTCCGTAAGCTCAGTCTGTAATGTTCGTTTATCTCTCCGGCTGCGGTGAAAAGTGATTGCGAAACGGTGCGCTTCATCTCTAATATGTTGAATTAATTTGAGACTCGATGAAGTTTTTGGAATACTTTGTGATTCCGATATACCGGGGATGAATACTTCTTCCAATCTCTTTGCTAATCCAATAATTGGTTGATCTTTCACTCCGAGTTCATTTAATATTTCAATCGCGGATGAGAGTTGCCCCTTGCCGCCGTCAACAATAATTAAATCGGGGAACTGTTCATTTTCTTCCAACAGCTTTGAATAACGGCGTTTAATAACTTCACGCATGCTTGCAAAATCATCCGGACCCTCTACATCTTTAATTATAAATTTTCTGTATAAACTTTTTTTCGGTTTGCCGTCCACAAAAACAACCATGCTTGCTACAGTGTCGGTTCCTTGGAGATTGGAAATATCGAAGCACTCAATTTTTCGAGGGAGATTTTTTAGTCGCAAATCTCTTTGCAGCGCCGAAAGAACATATGGAATGTTGCCTTCCTTTTTGATTCTTTGGAGCTGTATTTCTTTTAGCTGAAGAATTGCATTTTGTTTGCACATCTGCAAAAGTGATTTTGCTTCACTTTGTCTCTGCGGAATAACAAAACTTAGTTTTCTATTCCCTTTTTCACTAAGCCATTCAATTAGAGCATCTTTATCGTTCGGTTCAATTTCTAATACTATCTCTTTAGGAATATCAACATATTCGTTATAATAAAATTTTATTACCGCATTATAAATCTCACCAAGATCATCACTCTTTTCGGATGTTAAATTAAGCTGTCTTTTCCCTACTAATCTTCCGTTTCTTATATTCAATATTGTTGCGGCTACATCTTTGCCTTCTATTGCAGCACTCAAAATGTCTTTATCATCCCCGGAAGTAAGTACGACTTTTTGTCGTGAAGAATAAACCTCAAGCTGGTTAATTTTATCTCTGATGTCCGCTGCTTTTTCGAACTCCAAATTTGCCGATGCCTCGTCCATCTCCGATTTTAATTCGTTGATTAATTCATCGGTTTTACCCCGCAAAAGTTTTACAACTTGGTTTACCATTGCGTTGTAATCTTTTTCGCTGATCAGCCCTTCACACGGACCATCACACTTTTTTATGTGATAATCGAGACAGACTTTTATTTTTTTCTGTTTGATTACTTCATCATCAATCCAGTACTTGCAGCTTCTAATTTTGAAAAGTTTGTTGATCATTCGAAGTGAATTCTTCATACTCTTTACATCGGTGTACGGACCGAAATAACGCGAACCGTCTTTTACAACGGTGCGGGTAGAAAAAATCTGCGGGTACGGTTCATTTGTGATTCTTATATAGGGGAAAGATTTATCGTCTTTTAGATTTACATTGTAACGAGGTTTGTACTGTTTAATTAAGTTGTTCTCTAAAATAAGCGCTTCCATCTCACTGTTGGTGATTATCATTTCGAGATCAGCAACCTTGCTCACCATAATTTGAGTTTTGGGGGAATCAACCGAACTGTGAAAATATGAACGCACGCGGTTCCGTAAATTTTTCGCTTTACCGATATAAATAATTTTGCCTTTATCGTTTTTATAAAGATAAACGCCCGGTTCAGCTGGTAAGTTTTTTAATTTATTTTCGAGTTGAGTATTCATTTATGTATTTAATAAACCGAAAGAGAACAAATGTTCCACTTTAAAATAAGAAAGGCTGACAAAATGCCAGCCTCAAAATAAACAATCCGATTAAAATTAACTGAATGAATAATTTTTAGGAATAACTACTATACCGGTTTCAGTAACGGTAAATCTTTTCTTATCTGTTTCCGGATCAAAACCAATTTCAAATCCTTCCGGTACATGCACATTTTTGTCTATTATTGCTCTGCGTATTCTTGCATGTCTTCCGATATTTACATTATCCATAATAATTGAATCCGTAACATATGAATAACTGTTTATACGAACGTTCGGGCCCAAAATAGAACGTTCCACCAATCCGCCGGAAATTATTGTACCATCGGTAATGAGTGAATTAAATGCTCGTCCCACTCGTTCTCCTTCGTGGGAAAGTGTTTTTGCCGGTGGAAGTTGAACTTGTCTAGTTCTCAAAGGCCATTTGGCATCGTACAAATTAAAATGCGGACTAACGTTAATTAAATCCATTGAAGCTGCGTAATAACTGTCGAGCGTACCAACATCTACCCAGTGGGGATCGTCTTTTTTATTTTCATCGATGAACCGGTAGGAATAAACTTTATAGCCGTTTTTAATCATATATGGGATAACATGTTTGCCGAAATCGTTACTTTCAATTTTCTCTTCACTCATTTTCTTCAATACATCTTTTAAAATTTTAGCATTGAAAATGTAGATGCCCATATTTACAAAAGAGTAACCTTCTCTGTCCGGACTCTCCGGTGGATTCTTCGGTTTTTCAACAAATGATTTCACTTTATAATTTTTATCAATATCCAAAATACCAAAACGCGATGCCTGATCCTTTGGGGTGTAAATACTTGCAATGGAAAGGTCAGCTTCTTTTTCAGTGTGATATTGAAGCATTTTTAAGTAGTCCATTTTGTAAATATGGTCACCCGAAAGAAGCAGCACCCAGTTATACTCGTTTTCTCTAATTAAATTTAGATTTTGGAAAATGGCGTTTGCCGTACCTGTGTACCAATTATTGCTTATTTTCTGCTGTGGTGGAATCGAAAAAATAAATTCACCGAGTTCATAACTGAAGATATTCCACGCCTCGTAAATGTGCTGGTTAAGGGAATCCGATTTGTACTGCGTAAGCAGATAAATCTTCCGTAAACCGGAGTTTAAGCAGTTTGATAATGCAAAATCAATAATTCTGTACTTACCACCAAAAGGCACTGATGGTTTTGTTCGGTAAAGTGTAAGCGGATTCAATCTTTCTCCTTGTCCGCCGGCTAAAATCATGGTTAAAGTTGAACGAAGTAAACTTGCACCTGTAAATGACATAGGGGGTCTCTTGATTTTTAGTAGTGAATATATTCAATTCGCATTTATTTGGCAAAAAATCAAATTGTTAACTTTTTTATGCGGATGCCCCACTGCTCTCAAAACCAAATAAAATTGAAAAATAGTTTAGGATAATCATTAAATTACTAATCAAATAAAAATCGATTTAATTTGGCAAAAAAGTATCTCTTTATTTCGGATATTCATTTAGGTCTCCAATCGCCCGAGATTGAAAAAGTTAAGGAGCAAAAACTCGTTCGTTTTATTGAATATGCTTCCCGTAATTGCGATGAGTTAATTATTCTCGGTGACCTATTCGATTATTGGTTTGAGTACAGAAGAGTAATCCAAAAAGGATTTTTCCGGACCCTTGCAGCTCTTCAAAATCTTGCGGAAAAGGGAGTTAAAGTTCATTATATAATTGGTAATCACGATTTTCTCCACAGAGATTTTTTTGAAAAGGAAATCGGGGCAACTCTTTATTTTGATCCCGTAACTCTTGCATTCAATGGTAAGAAATTTTTTCTTGGTCACGGTGATGGACTAATTAAAAATGATTTGGGATATAAAATTTTGAAGAAACTTTTACGCAATCGAGTTTTACAATTCCTATTTACTTTAATTCATCCTGATCTTGGGATTAAAATTGCGAGTGGTACAAGTAAAAAATCCCGAGATTATACAACTTCAAAAGATTACGGAGAAAGCGACAGTTTATTTGAAGTAGCTAAAGAAAAAATTTCCGAAGGTTATGATTACGTAATGTTCGGGCATTCACACAGAAAAAGATTCGAAAAATATAATGAAGGATATTACGTAAATTTGGGTACTTGGCTTCAGCAGCCTTGTTACGGCAAATTTGAAAACGACAACTTCGAGATAATCGACTGGAATTAATATGGCAAAACCGAAAATCGAATCCGGCAAATTGAAAAAAAACAAAAAGAAAATTATTCGCTCGTTGATAAGTGCATTTGTAATCATTTTTCTGATCGCTTCCTATATTTTTTACGATTATGTGGTCTCCGGTCTTCCGTCACTCGAACAGCTTGAAAACCCTAAACCGCAATTGGCAAGTAACGTCTTCAGCGCCGATGGTGAACTGATCGGGCAATACTTCAGAGAAAATAGAATTGCTGTCGATATAAAAGATGTTCCTCAAGATTTTATTAACGCATTGGTTGCAACCGAAGACAGAAAGTTTTTTGACCATTGGGGTGTTGACCTTGAACGGTTGGTTAAAGCAATGGTTAAAACAATCTTTTTAGGAAGAAGGGAAGGCGCTTCAACAATTACTCAGCAGCTAACAAAAAATTTATACGGCTTTTGGAGCGGGGATGAAACTGATTTTGATGTTATTGTAAGAAAGATTAGAGAGTGGATTACATCTGTACAGATTGAAAAGAATTACACCAAAAACGAAATCTTAGAAATGTATTTCAATATTTCTTATTTCGGCAGAGGTGCTTATGGTATTGAAATGGCGGCAAGAACTTACTTCGGTAAAAAAGTAAGTGAACTAAAACTTGAGGAAATGGCTGTTCTTGTTGCTATGTTAAAATCACCTGTACTTTATGATCCCATAAAACGTTACAACAACTCGATTCAAAGACGAAATATTGTAATGTACAATATGGTTCAGGTCGGTATGCTTGATGAGCAAAAGTACCAGCAGTTAAAAGAAGAACCTATTGAAATTTCATTCGGTGAAACAGCAGAAGGATTTAAGAGCAGCATTGCTCCGCACTTTGTAGAATATGTCCGCCAGCAGCTTTCAAGAATGGCGGATACCTACGGGTTTGATCTTTACGAAGACGGACTTACTATCTACACAACACTCGATACTGAAATGCAGAAGATAGCCGTAAATGCGGCACAGAATCATTTAAAAGATTATCAGCAAATTTTTGATAAAAGATGGAACTGGAATAAAAACAGGGAAGCACTAAACGATATGCTTAATAAAGCAATTAAGCAGCGTAAAGAATATATTAATGCAACTTCACCGGAAGAAAAAGAAGAAGTCTATCAAAGATTAATTAAAAATGTTGCATTTGTTGATTCTGTGCAAAAAATAAATCAAACAATTGAAGTCGGTTTTGTTTGCCTCGATGTTACAAACGGTGAAATTAAAGCGATGGTTGGTGGACGTGATCAGAGTTTCAAATACGGTCTAAATCATGTTACACAAATTAAAAGACAACCTGGTTCTGCATTCAAACCGATAATTTATACAGTTGCAATTGATAATGGACTTTATCCGGCTTATCCTATATTGAATCAACCATTTAATTATGAAGGATGGGAGCCGCAAAATTTTGATAAAAGTACTTCCGGCTTCGTAACACTTAGGGACGCCCTTCGAAGATCCTTGAATATTGTTTCGGGCAGATTAATTATTGAAGACCACGTAAAACTTTGGCAGGTAGGAAGGTATGCTGACCGAATGGGTATCAAAAGTAAATTAGATTTATATCCTGCCATTTCACTCGGAGCCTCTGAAGTAACTCCGCTTGAAATGACTTCTGCGTTTGCCACAATTGCTAATCACGGAATTTACAATGAACCGATTTCCATTTTAAGAATTGAAGATAAAGATGGAATATTAATTGATAATTTTTCTTCGGATGCAAGGGAAGCAATTCCCGAAGAAACAGCCTACATAATAACTGATATGATGAAGTCTGTTATTGATGCGGGAACAGGTGTTAGAATACGTTCGCAATACGGGTTTTCTAGACCCGCCGGTGGTAAAACAGGAACAACACAGGAATTTGCTGATGCCTGGTTTGTTGGGTTTACTGCTCAATATGCAGCAGGTGTTTGGGTTGGTTTTGATGACAGAAGAGTTACATTTACCGGAAACTACGGACAAGGTTCGCAAGCTGCTCTTCCGATTTGGGGAATGTTTATGAAAGAAGTATATAACAAATTTGAAATACCTGTTGTAGATTTTGAACCGCCCGCAAGCGGAAATGTTGTAACAGTTAATTTTTGCGAGGAATCAATTTTTGATTTGGGCGACCCGAAATTATATTCATCGGATTGTAATTCTGGGCGGTACTCTGATATAATTAAATTAAAAGATATTCCTCCTATGTTTAATTCCGAAAGAGATACAACTATAAAAATATTCGATAAATATTTGGCACCCGACAGCAACGCGCACGAAGCTGTCGAAATCCAATAGTTTTTTGAAATAAAACTTTTTATTTTTCATTATCAATCTGATTTAGTTTATAAAATGCCCGGATGGCGGAATTGGTAGACGCGCTAGGTTCAGGGTCTAGTTGGTGTAAACCAGTGCAGGTTCGACTCCTGTTCCGGGCACAAAATTTTTTTAATATTCTTTAAAGTATTGTAATGATAAAAAAAGGTTTTGCCTTTTTACTTATTACTAATGTTTTTCTCTCACAAAGTGTTGACTCCCTCGTTTCCGAAATAAATTCACAACCGCCCCAAGAACAATTGGAAATTTTTATTGACGAGCTTTGGACTTATAGAAGCAAAAACCCAACTTATGCAATGCAGTGCGGAAAGAATGGTATAGAACTAGCAAAAAGACTTGGTGATAATTCTAAACTTGCCGAAGTAAATAATTTGTTGGGAGTTGTTTACCGTAATATTGGTAATTATACTAAAGCCTTGGAGTTTTACAATACTGCTCTTGAAATAGCAAAATCGATTAACGATTCTGTTCAAATTGCATATTCCTATAACAATATAGGCGGTGCTTACCGCTTGGAAAGAAATTACACAATTGCTCTCACAAATATGTTCAAAGCACTTGAGATTTTTGAAAATCTAAATATGAATGAAGGAATTGCATTCTGTACAATTAATATTGGGATTGTTTATAGACTTCAAGGCAATTATTCCAAAGCTCTCGATTACATAAACAGAACTATCACTATTAGAGAAAACCTCGGCGATAAGTATGGCTTGGCAATTGCCTTAAATCAGTTTGTAGAAATATTAATTGATAAAAAAGAATTGGATAAGGCTCTCAACGAATATAAAGAACTCTATCGGCTTTATGAAGATTTAGACGATACAAAGGGAATTGCAACGGCTCTTGGAGAGATGGGTGGTATTTTGTATGAGAAAAAGAATTATAAAGCAGCTAAAGATTACAGAGAGAGATCACTTGAAATTCATAAAAGCATAGATAATACTGAGGGCATTGTAAATAATCTAAACGGACTTGCTTTAATCTATCTTAAACTCAATCAACCTTATCTTGCCCAAAAATCTCTTAACGAAGCCTATAAAATTTGCATCGAACCTAATCACACCTCTTTCCTCATTACCTATTATGAATACGCATCAAGATATTTTGAAGAATTAGGAAAAATGGATTCTGCACTCGTTTATTACAAAAAATATTCTTCCTTAAAAGATTCACTAACTGCGCGTGAAAACATAGCAAGTATAGCTGCGATGGAAGCAATTTACCAAGTTGATTTAGCCGCTAAAGAAAACCAAATTTTAATAAATGAAAATAAGTTAAAAACCGAGCAGACAATTTTCTTGTTAATACTTGCAGTTTTGTTGATTACTTTTCTTTCATTTATTGTTTTCCGTTTCTATCGAAATAAAGAACTTAACAAAAGATTAAAAGAACTGAATGCAACAAAGGATAAATTTTTTAGCATTGTTGCTCACGATTTGAAAAATCCTTTCAACAATTTATTAGGCTATTCGGAATTATTAGCTGCAGATTACGAGAATATGGAAGAAGATGAGAGAAAACAAGTTGTACGGGGTCTACATAATTCTTCAAAAAAATTACTTGCCTTGGTGGAAAATTTATTGCAGTGGTCAAGCGCAAATATTGGTTCATTAAAATATAGCCCCCAAACAATATCAATAAAAGAGCAAATTGATGAATTAATTGACTTGTATTCCGACTCGATTAAACAAAAGAATCTTGGTATCGAGCTAAATGCTGATTCTGCACTCACCGCTTTTATTGACGTTGATTACTTTAAACTTGTGATGAGAAATCTAATCAGCAATGCTATTAAATTTTCACACCCGGGGGGAAATATTAGCATTAAAACAGATGTTGAAGGTGTCAATATATTGCTAAAGGTTAAGGACAATGGCATTGGAATGGATGAACAACAACTTGAAGGTTTATTTGAACTCGGCAGTAAAAAATCAACTAGAGGTACTCAAAACGAAACCGGAACCGGTCTCGGTTTAATTCTTGCTAAAGACTTAATCACAGGCTGGGGTGGAAAGATTTTCGTCGAAAGCGAATTAAACAAAGGTTGTACTTTTACAATTACAATTCCGAAGAATTAGTTCTATTATAATGAAACCATCCTCTAATGATTTTCAGACTTACGAAGATGCCTTAAAAATTTCATCCGAGCATTATGAAAATTTTCCCGTAGCATCATTTTTATTCCCAAAGGATTTAAGAAAAGATGTCGCATTAATTTACACATTTGCCAGAACCGCAGATGACATTTCAGATGAAGGTAATTATTCAAAAGAAGAGAGAAAAAGAACCCTAACCATTTTTCGAAATGAATTTGAAGATTCACTTGACAAAAATTATCACAACACCTTTTGGAAACTTCTACACAATACAATTCTTAATAGAAAATTAAATCCACAACATTTTTTTGATTTGCTTTCTGCCTTTGAACAGGACATCTATAAAAATGAATATAATACATTTGATGATTTGCTTAGTTACTGTAAAAATTCAGCGAACCCGGTCGGTAAAATAATTTTAGAATTATACAACATCAGAAATGAGCGAATTATTTTACTCTCTGATAAAATATGCACTGCTTTACAATTAACTAATTTTTGGCAGGACGTAAAAGTGGATTTGGAGAAAGGAAGAATTTACATCCCGCTGGAAGATTTTTTAAAATTTGAAACTGATAAATCGATTATAAATTCAGAACAAACCACCGATACCTTGCGTCAAATAATTAAGTTTGAAATCGAGAGAACCGAAAAATTGTTTGACGACGGGAAAGAGATTCTTCAACTTTTACCCGGGAGATTGAAATGGCAAATTAGATGGACTATTAACGGTGGACGGAAAATTTTACAAAAAATTAAAAAAAATCATTACGATGTATTAAATTATAGACCAACTCTCACAAAATTCGATTATATTGTTGCATTAGTTAGTTAGTGAAATACAAATGCAAAACGAATCAAAAAAAATATCGAAGGAAAGTAAGAGCAGTTTTTATTACGCTTTTAACTTGCTGCCTCACGATAAACGTGATGCAATGAATGACATTTATGCTTTCTGCAGATATACAGACGATATAGTTGACAACTTAAACGAACCCGACGAGGTAAAATTCGAAAAACTTAGAAAGTGGAGAATTGAACTTGAGAAAGCGTTACAATTTCGCTCAAGTTCCCCTCTTCTTAATAAAGTCTCAAAAAGCATTCAAAAATTTAACATTCCCCTTGAACCGTTTTTTGATTTGATACGCGGGATGGAAATGGATTTACAGCATAAGCGGTATTTGAGTTTTAATGATTTGCAGACATACTGTTACCGCGTGGCTTCTACTGTCGGTTTAATGTGCATAGAAATATTTGGTTATAAAAATCAATGTATAAAAAATTATGCGGTAAATTTGGGCATGGCGTTGCAGCTAACCAACATTCTGCGCGATGTAAAAACAGATGCCGCAAATGGAAGAATCTATTTGCCCAAAGAAGATATGGACAGATTTAATTATTCCGAAAAAGAATTGATGGAGAATGTTTACAATGATAATTTTGTTTTGCTTATGAGATACGAAGCTGAAAAAGCAAAAAAATATTTTGAGGAAGCGGATAAAAATTTAAGGTTCGAGGATAAACCTTCACTTTATGCGGCACGGGCGATGCAGCATATCTATTTTAAACTGCTCACAAAATTAGAGGCAAAAAACTTTAACGTGTTCGAAAATAAAATTAAAGTCTCAAAATTCGATAAAGTTTATTTAGCACTTGGGGTTTGGATAAAATATAAATTAGTCTACTGATGGCAAAATTTATAGTAGTTGGCGGAGGGTTCGCCGGAATTTCCTCAGCAGTTTTTCTCGCCGATAAAGGTCACACAATTCAGCTAATTGAGGCTTCACCAAAGTTAGGCGGCAGGGCATACTCATTTGAGCATCAAGGAGAAATTGTAGATAACGGGCAGCATATTTTGATGGGCTGTTATTTATTTACTCTCGAGTTTTTTGAGTTAATTAATTCACTAGATACAATTGAAATTCAGCCAAATCTTAAAATTAATTTTGTTGCACGGGGCGGCAAAAGATTTCAATTAAATACCGAAGGCGTAACTTACCCTTTTAACATTTTAACAGCTCTTAAAAACTATGATGCTCTCAGTAATACTGAGAAATTGTCTGTAGTAAAATTATTTCTAAAGATTGCAGTTTGTAACCCAAAACATTACACTAATATTACAACAAAACAATTTTTAGAAAGCAATCACCAAAGTCAAAATTCGATTGACGTTTTGTGGGAAATTATTCATGTCGGTACGATGAATTGTAGATTAGAAGAATCAAGTGCCGAACTTTTTATACGTGTTCTTAAACAAATTTTTTTCACGGTTGACGAAGCTACAAAAATTATCTTACCTAAAGTCGGGCTTAGCGAAATGTACTGCCGCCAATCAGAAAAATTTTTAAACGAAAGAGATTCCAGTGTTTTTCTTTCTGAAAGATTACTATACATAGAATATGATGCTGCTGAACAGAAAGTAAAATCAATACGAACTTCAAAGCAAACCTACACAGATTTTGATTTTCTTGTTTTGTCAATTCCACCCCATCAAATAGAAAAAATATTTTCCGAAAGTGAAATTGAATATTCGTTGCCGGATTACGAGTATTCGTCAATTCTTAATATTCACTTGTGGTTTAGAGAAAATCCTTTTACTGAAAAATTTTATGGATTGATTAACTCAAAATTTCATTGGGTGTTTAATCATAATAAACATATAACAATTACAACGAGCGCCGCTGATGAATTAATCAATCTTTCAGATGAAAAAATTCTTAAAGAAGCTTTAACGGGGCTTAAAGATTTTTTTACAAACTTAGAACCGAATCAAATATATAAGCATCTTATTATACGGGAAAAGAGAGCAACCTTTAAACCTACTATTCAGAATACAACTGAAAGGAAAAGTTTGCGAAATAATCTTGGAAATATTTTTTTGACAGGTGATTGGACTAATACAAATCTGCCCGCAACAATTGAAGGTGCAGTTAAAAGCAGTGTAATCTTAACGGATAATTTATCTGAATTTATGAAAGAAAAATGAAAGAGAACACGATAACTATTGATTATTGTCTTATTTTATTAATACATTAAAATGTAGAATATATTCCACTATTTGACTTGAATCTAAGGAGGAAAGAATGTCAAAAATCAAAGAGAAACTTGCCAAAAAAATTGAAGAGTGGCGCCCGCGTACAACGAGATTATTGAAAGAGTATGGTGACGTTAAGATTGGTGAAGTTACAATCGCACAAGCTATTGGAGGTATGCGCGGAGTTAAAAGCCTTGTTACCGATATTTCTTATCTCGACCCCATGGAAGGTATAAGATTCCGCGGTTACACAATTCCCGAAGTTTTAAAAGCCCTTCCTAAACCTCAAGGCGCTGAAATGCCTTATGTTGAAGGTCACATTTATTTGCTGTTAACAGGTGAAATTCCAACAGAAGAAGAGATTGCCGATTTTACTGAAGACTTCAACAAAAGAAAAGGTACACCGCAATACGTTTTTGATGTAATCAAAGCAATGCCTAAAGACAGTCACCCCATGGCTATGTTTTCTGCTGCCATTTTAGCAATGCAGAAAGAATCGCTATTCACGAAACAATATCACGGTGATTTGCACAAAAATGATTACTGGGATCCGACTTATGAAGATTCAATGAACCTGCTTGCAAAACTTCCCGAAATTGCCGCATTTATTTATCGCTATAAATACAAAGAAGGCGATATTATTCCGGTTGATTTAAGTTTAGATATGGGCGGCAACTTTGCACATATGATGGGAGTTGACAAGCCTTACGATGATGTATCGAGATTATATTTTATTCTCCACAGTGATCATGAAAGCGGCAACGTAAGTGCTCATACCGGTCACCTCGTTGCAAGCGCACTTTCCGATGTTTACTATGCAATTTCAGCTATGACTAACGGTTTAGCAGGTCCTCTGCACGGATTGGCAAATCAAGAAGTATTGAGTTGGCTGCAGGATGTAATGAAGAAAGTCGGCAGCAATAACCCAACAAAAGAACAAATGAAACAATTTGTATGGGATACATTAAACTCCGGTCACGTTATCCCGGGTTACGGTCACGCGGTATTAAGAAAAACAGACCCAAGATATCAAGCACAGAGAGAATTCTGTCTCAAGCATCTACCGGATGACCCGATTTTCAAATATGTCAGCTTACTTTATGAAGTTGTGCCCGATATTTTAGTAGAGCAGGGTAAAGCTAAAAATCCATGGCCTAATGTTGATGCGCAATCAGGTGTGATTCAGTGGCATTACGGTGTAAGGGAATATGATTTCTATACCGTGATGTTCTCGGTTGGTAGAGCAATTGGTGTTACGGCAAATATAATTTGGGATCGTGCACTTGGTTACCCGATTGAAAGACCAAAATCTCTTACAACTGATATGCTTGAAGAAATTGCTGGAATAAAGAAATAAATAAAAAAGGGATGCAAAGGCATCCCTTTTTTTTTTGTTTTGGGTTAGTAATTAGTATGTCAAAACTCCCTCATTCATCTCCAACACAAAACCTTCTTGTTTTACCCAGGTAAAATTATCAAGTTTATTTTTCTGTCTTTTGCCGAGCCATAAACCGTTGTTATCTAAAAATAATCTGTAAAAATCATCACCGTCTTTGTAATACCAAAATGAACCGTCGATGCGCATTTCCCATACTTTGCCGTTTTTCCATTTGATGTTCATTTTTCTGTTAGGCTGCATTTTTACCTCTATTTAGATTTTCAATTTTCTTTAACTTACAAAGAAAATTGTTATTTTACACGCCATTAAAAACAGGTATAAAGTTAATATTACATTATGGCAAAAAAGAAAGAAGAAAACAAAACGGTTAAAGATAAGTTTACCGCAAATGTAATCAGTTTACTGAAAACAGCGGCAATTTTGCTGATTATTATTTCTGCAGTAGTGGAAGCATCACGAGTTCCTACCGGATCTATGGAAGACACAATTTTAGCCGGTGATTTTTTGTTAATTAATAAATATCTCTATGGTCCGGCTACCCCAAGATACATTCCGTTAACGGGAATCGAATTACCATATTATAGATTTCCATCATTTAGGGAACCGAGAAAAAATGATATCATTGTTTTCAAATGGCCTGGTAACAGAGACCAAATTCAGGCAGATGAACTTTCGCATTATGTAAAAAGATGTGTTGCCGAACCTGGAGATACTTTAGAGATAATTGATAAAGTTGTATATGTAAACGGGGAAGAATTCCCAATTCCGGAACATGTTAATTACGATAATACGTTACTTCCGCGCGGTGTGGCAGATCCCTATATCTTCCCTAAAGGAAGCGGCTGGAACAGTGATAATTATGGTCCGCTTGTCATTCCCCAAAAAGGAGATGTAATTAAATTAAGCCGCGAAAATATTGAACAATGGGAAACTTTTATTAACCGCGAACATGGTAAAGATGTTGTCCGTTACATCAACAACGAAATTTATATCAATGATAAAAAGACAAATTCTTATACAGTTAAGGAGGATTACTACTTTGCAATGGGTGATAACCGAGACAATAGCTTGGACAGCCGTTATTGGGGATTCGTTTCACGCGAAAGCATAACCGGAACACCGATAATTATATATTGGAGCTGGAATTCCGACATACCTTTTTCCAAGTTTTTTGACCTTTTAGGTTCTGTTCGTTTAGATAGGATAGCAAAACTGGTGAATTAACGCTTTCCAATATTAATTTTTCAAAAATTTTTATTTATTGATGGGAATGTCTTAGACATATCCCATTTTTTTTATATCTTTAATCCCCAAATGAATTTACTCACATCACCCCAACACCTATGAAATTAGACAAAAAAGTAAAGTACATTTTTATTACCGGTGGTGTAGTTTCATCACTTGGGAAAGGCATTACCGCTGCTTCACTCGGACTTTTGCTAAAGCAGCGTGGTTACAGCGTAACTATCCAAAAATTTGATCCTTACATAAACGTTGATCCCGGAACAATGAGCCCATTTCAACATGGTGAGGTTTATGTTACAGACGACGGCGCAGAAACCGATTTAGACCTCGGGCACTACGAAAGATTTTTGGATGTCAGTATGTCCAAGGCTAACAATACTACCACGGGACAGGTTTATTATGATGTAATAACTAAAGAACGGCGGGGTGATTACCTTGGCGCTACCGTCCAAGTTATTCCTCATATAACCGATGAAATTAAAGCGAGAATTACAAATCTCGGTAACAGCGGTAAATATGATATTGTCATAACCGAAATCGGTGGAACCGTAGGCGATATTGAGAGTCTACCGTTTATTGAAGCCGTCCGCCAAATTATGATGGAGTTCGGCAGAAAGAATGCCATTAGCATTCACGTTACACTCGTTCCTTTTATTTCTTCTGCCGGAGAAGTGAAAACTAAACCGACTCAGCACAGCGTCAAAAATTTGTTGGAGTATGGAATACAGCCGAATATTTTAGTTTGCCGTTCCGAAGAAAAACTTTCTCAAGATATCAGAAATAAAATTGCACTTTTCTGTAACGTTGATACCGATTCCGTTATATCGGCATATGATTGTCCTACTATTTATGAAGTACCGCTTGTATTATTCGAGCAGAATTTAGACCGCATAGTTTTGAAGCGATTAAAAATGCCGGACATAAATATTGCTCTCGATGGTTGGAAAGAGTTTGTGTCAAAAGTTAAAAATCCAAGCGACGAAATAACGATAGCAATTTGCGGAAAGTATACAGACTATCGCGACTCATACAAAAGTATTAGCGAAGCATTTATTCACGCCGGTGCAGAAAATGATGCCAAAGTAAATCTAAAATTTATTGAATCCGAAAAATTAGAAACATCAGATACTTTGAATGAATTGGATAATGTAGACGGACTGCTTGTTCCCGGCGGTTTCGGAGAGCGGGGGATTGAAGGAAAAATTAAAGCAATTCAGTATGCGCGTGAAAACAATATACCATTCTTTGGTATTTGTCTGGGATTGCAATGTGCCGTAATTGAATTTGCCCGCAATGTTTGCGGAATTAAAAATGCTAACAGTGCTGAGTTTGTTAAAAACAGATCAAGTGTAATTCACTTAATGCCGGAGCAGATAAAAGTTAAAATCAAAGGTGCTTCGATGCGCTTAGGTGCTTATCCATGTATTCTGCAAAAGGGAACTAAAGCAAAACAAGCGTACAAAAAAGAAAAAATCTCGGAACGTCATCGACACCGTTACGAAGTGAATAACAAATACCGGGATATACTTCAACAAAATGGAATGCTTATAAGCGGAGTTTCACCCGACAATGATTTGGTTGAAATGGTTGAATTAAAAGACCATCCTTGGTTTGTAGGCTGCCAGTTTCATCCGGAACTAAAATCTCGTGCAACAAAAGCACATCCGTTGTTTAGAGAGTTTGTTGCAGCAGCTTTGAAGTATAAGAATAGTAAGAATAGCAAATAGATAAACTTCAACAGAATAACTATTTTGTTTCTGTAAGCTGTTGATTTTTACATATTTAGAGCCATTCCTAATTGATTCTTTTTTTCGATTTAGATAACTTTTCAAACTAATTAAATTCAGTTATGCTAAAACTAGCCGTATTTGTTTCGGGTAGAGGGTCAAACCTAAAATCGATTGTTGAAAAAATCGAAAACGGTAAACTGAACGCTGAAGTTTTAGCTGTTGTAAGTAACAAAAGTGATTGTCCGGCTCTCGATTTCGCTGAAGAAAAATCTGTCAACACTTTTGTCGTATCCGCAGTTGATAAAGAAGAAACAATTTCTTACGATGAACTGGATGAACATTTTAAGCAGCTTCAAATTGATTTAATTGTTCTTGCGGGATTCCTTAAAAAAATTCCCGATCATTTTGTTGAGAAGTACGAGAATAAAATAATAAACATTCACCCCGCCCTTCTTCCGTCATTCGGCGGAAAAGGAATGTACGGAATGAATGTTCATAACGCGGTATACGAATCATCTGCAAAAGTTAGCGGTGCTTCAATACATTTTGTTAATCAAGTTTATGATGAAGGTAAAATCATTGCTCAAAGATGTGTTGATATTACAGATGCTGCATCGCCCGAAGAAATTGCGGAACGTGTTCTTAAAATTGAACATCAACTATTACCCGAGGTAATACAATTGTTTGCCGACGGAAAAATTAAAATTAAAAACCAACGAGTTGTTATTGAATAGGTGAAAATTTTGAAGAAACTTGCCCTCTTAAGTGTATCAGACAAATCAAATATTACTAATCTTGCATCCCGATTATCAAACTTAGGTTACAATATCATAGCAACTGGCAATACTGCCAAAGTAATTCAAGAAAACGGAACGCCGGTAACAAAAATTGAAGATTATGCATCCTTCCCTGAAATTTTCGGCGGAAGAGTTAAAACTCTTCAGCCTAAAATTCTCGGCGGCATCTTGATGCGTAGGGGCAACCAATCCGATTTGAAAGAAGCTGAAGAAAACGGAGTACTTCCTATCGATATTGTCTGTGTAAATCTTTATCCTTTCCCCAATGTTGTTAATCGAACTGATATTGACTTGCAGACAAAAATTGAGAACATAGATATAGGCGGACCGAGTTTAATTAGAGCAGCAGCAAAAAATTATAAAGATGTTTCTGTTTTAACCAACCCGAATCAATATGAAGAATTTTTGAGCGAGCTTGAATCCGGTGAAGTAAAAGAGGAAACCAAACAAAAATTAGCTTACGAAGCTTTTGCACATACTTCATATTACGATACACTAATTGCAAACTTTTTTGAAGCGGAATTCAATCAACCAAAAAAAGATTTACGTATAAACTCGCCACTTAAAAACGAATTACGTTACGGTGAAAACCCGCATCAAAAAGCCTTCGTTTACGGTAACTTTGAAGAATATTATGAAATACTCCACGGTAAAGAACTCTCGTTTAATAACATAGTTGATTTAACCGCTGCTTCTGAATTGGTGAATGATTTCGAGGAAACCGCCTGCGCAATTATAAAACATACAAATCCATGCGGAGCTGCTTTGGCTGATAATATTTACGATGCATACGAAAAAGCTCTGTCTTGCGATCCCGTTTCGGCATTTGGTGGTATTGTTGCATTCAACGGAAAAGTTGATGTGAAAACGGCGGAAAAATTAAACGAAATTTTTTTAGAAATTATTGTTGCTCCCGAATTTGATAATGATGCTCTCGAAATCTTAATGAAAAAGAAAAATAGAAGACTTTTAAAAAGTATTAAACAACTTGATAGAACCGGTATGCAGGTTCGTTCACTCCCCGGTGGTTACCTTGTGCAAGAGCATGATAACTCTAAATTAAATGAAGATATGTTGAAAGTTGTCACAGAAAAAACGTATAATGAAGATGAAATTCGTAACCTAAAATTTGCGTGGACGGTTTGCAAGCATACAAAATCCAATGCGATTGTTTATGTGAAAGACTTAAAAGCAGTTGGGGTTGGAGCGGGACAAATGTCTCGAATCGATTCTGCTAAAATTGCTGCTGAAAAAGCAAAAGAGTTTGGGCACGATTTGAAAGGTTCGGTTGCAGCGTCTGATGCGTTTTTCCCGTTCCCTGACGGAGTAGAAATTATTGCCGATCAAGGTGCTACCGCAATTATTCAGCCGGGCGGTTCTGTTAGAGACGATGAAGTTATTAAAGCTGCAAATCAAAAAAATATTACTATGATTTTTACAGGTATTAGAAATTTTAAACACTGAGAGGCGCTATGGGATTATTTGACTTTTTCTCAACCGATATTGCGATTGACTTGGGTACTGCAAACACTTTGATATATATTAAAGGAAAAGGTATTGTCTTAAACGAACCTTCGATTGTTGCATTCGACAGAAATACAAAAAGAATCATCGCTCTCGGCAATGAAGCAAAAGAAATGCAGGGCAGAGAGCATAGAGAAATTAGAGTATCAAGACCCATGCGCGATGGTGTGATTGCAGATTTTGAAATTGCCGAAGGTATGATTCGTGCTTTTATAAAGAAAGTAAGTCAAAGCGGTTTTGGAAGTAGAAGAATCATTGTTGCTGTACCAAGCGGTGTTACGGAAGTTGAAAAGAGAGCAGTCCGTGATAGTGCGGAACACGCCGGAGCCAAAGAAGTCCATTTAATTGCCGAACCTATGGCAGCCGCAATCGGTATTGGAATTGATGTAGATGCTGCTGTAGGTAATATGATTATTGATATCGGCGGCGGTACAACCGAGATAGCTGTTATTGCTCTTTCGGGAATTGTGAATGAGGAATCAATAAGAATTGCCGGTGATGAAATGAACAACGCAATAATGCAATTCTTTAAAAAGAATTATAATTTATTGATTGGTGAACGCACTGCAGAAGCAATAAAATGTGAAGTCGGTTCGGCTGTTCCGCTTAAAGAGGAAGTTACTATTCAAGTAAAAGGAAGAGACTTGGTGGGCGGTATCCCGAAAACCACCGAGGTAAGTTCTGTTGAAATTCGAGAAGCATTGAACGAAACCATTGTACAGATCGTTGAGGCAGTTAAGCAAAATCTTGAAAGAACTCCGCCCGAGCTTTCGGCAGATATTTTGGACCGTGGCGTGATGATTACCGGAGGCGGTGCATTGTTAAAAGGATTAGACGAAAGAATAAGAATGGAAACAAATCTTCCTGTTCACGTTGCCGAAGATCCGTTAACTGCCGTGGTTAGAGGTGCAGGTAAATCTATTGATAACATAAATAAATATTCAAAGGTATTTATTCGTAAACGAAGCTACTAATGCAAAAATTTTTTAGAAATTTAATTGAAAACTTCCGGGAATATATTACTCTAATTGCTCTTCTCTTAGTTAGTCTCTTTTTACTTTCCTTAAATAACAAACCAGGTATTGAACATTTCCGTTCGGTCTCTTTTGGGATGTTTGCTTATGTAACTTCGGCAGTTCATTCAGCAGCAAATATTTTTACAGATGATGATGAAATTAACAAGCTGAAATTAGCCAACGCAGAATTAATGTTGGAAGTAAATAAACTTCGTAATTATGCACTCCAGAATTCCCACCTTCGCAGAATGCTCGAATTGAAAGACACTACTACATATTCTCTTATTGCTGCCGATGTGATTTCAAAACTTACTTCTAAAATAGAAGGGAACTTTATTGTTAACGTGGGCAAAAAAGAAAGTGTTGGTGTCGGTATGCCGGTGATTGACGAAGTCGGGTTAATTGGAATTGTTGTTGATGTCGCCGATAATTTTTCATCTGTACGAACTCTTGAAAATGTAAAACTGAACATTGCTGTTACAAATCAACGCAGTAATATTAATGGTATATTAAGTTGGAACGGACAAAGACACGTTATAAAAAATATTCCCACTACTTATGATATGAGAGTAGGTGATAGAATAGAAACCTCATCATTCAGCACAATTTTGCCTCCTTCAATTCCTGTCGGCGTGATTGAAGAAAAAGATACCGAAGTTTCCGGTTTGCTCAGCAATATTTATGTTAAGCCGTTCAGTGATATAAAATCGGTTGAGAATCTTTTTATCGTTAAAGTAATTGAGAATGATCAGATAGATTCACTCGAAATGAATTTATTAAAGAAACAATAATGAAACGAGGACATTTAATACCGTTTGTAATTTTTATTCCCACTCTTGTAGTGCAACTCACACTTGTACCCCTAATTTCGGTAGAATATTTTGTGCCCGACCTCGTTTTAATTCTACTTGTTTATTACACTTTGTTAAAGGGACAAATGTTCGGAACAATAACCGGCGCGGTTTTTGGCTTGTTATTCGATTTGTTCTCAGGTAATTTATTAGGACTGGCAATGTTCTCAAAAACAATCGCGGGTTTTACTGCCGGTTATTTCTACAATGAAAATAAAATTGATACGAATACATCTATGCTTAATTTTTCGCTGATAGTTTTTTTAAGTGCATTTGTTGATTCATTCTTTAACGGTATTTTCTCTGGCAGCCAATCGGTTGGCATTTTATTTATAGTTTTTGAAAGAAGTCTTTTCCCGGCGCTCTACACAGCTGTTTTAGCATTACTGATAATTATTGCATTACCAAAAAGAAGATTGCAATGAACGATAACGTTTTTGGCTCTCAAATACGGCGGAGTATTTTAAAATACACTATTATTGGTTTTACTGTTTTGGTGATTTTTCAGCTTTTCAAAATGCAGTTGTTGGAAAATTACCTCTATCAAGAAAAGTCACTTGAGAACAGTGTAAAAAAGGAAATGATTCCTGCCCCGCGCGGCGTTTTTTACGATAGAAATTTTAAAGTAATTGTAAGCAACAAACCTGCTTTTACAATCGAAATTCTTCCTTCAGAATATGATATAAATCATAATCAATTAGTTGAAAATGTACTTCAGGTAAAAGAAGGACACATTAAAAATTTACTTGAGCAGAACAAAGGTTATTCACCCTACATTCCCATAAAAATTAAACGCAACACTCATTTTGAATTTATTGCATGGCTTCAGGAAAATAAAGAAAAGCTTAACGGATTGGATTACGAAGTTGAACTGCAAAGAGATTATTCATTTGGAATTAAGGGATCACATTTTTTCGGTTATACAAAAGAATTATCGGCTGAACAATATAAACGGCTGAAATCGATTTATGATTTAGGTGATTACATTGGTTTCAGCGGACTGGAAAAAACTTACGAAGATTTGCTGCGGGGAGAAAAAGGATATACTCTAACGCTTGTCGATTCACGGCAGAGAACAATCGGAAGGTACCGTGAAGGTGCTGAAGATAAAGCACCAACAAAAGGACACGATTTAATTTTAGGAATTGATGCCCAAACACAGCTTCTTGCAGAAAAATTATTCGAAGGTAAAACCGGGGCACTAGTTGCTCTTGAACCGGCAACAGGTGAAATAATAGCATTTGTAAGCGCTCCTCAATATGATCTTTCTAAGTTTGCATCCGTAACATCATCACAATATTGGGATTCATTGAGAACTGATGAAAACAAACCTATATTTAATCGTGCAACTCAATCTATTTATCCGCCAGGTTCAACATTTAAAATGCTTGTTGCTTTAGCAGCTCTCGATGCGGGGATTATAAATGAAAACTTTACCGTAAATTGTGGTGGTGGTTATCAGTTCGGCGACCGTTACTTCAAATGCCTCCACGTTCATGGAAGAGTTAATGTTGTTGATGCAATCAAAGAATCTTGCAATACTTTTTTCTACCAGTTGATTCTTAAAATAGGTTTAGAAAGATTCGCAAAATACGCTCGCGAATTTGGATTTGGTCAGAAAAGCGGCGTTGATATACCGGGTGAAATTTCCGGTATTTTACCGGATTCATCTTATTACAATCGCGTTTATGGTAAAGGTAAATGGACGAGAGGTTTTCTTGTAAGTTTAGGAATCGGACAGGGGGAATTAAGCGCAACTCCGCTTCAGCTCGCAAAGTATACTGCATTAATAGGTAATAACGGCAGAAGTGTTCAACCGCATTTTGTACGCGCGTATATTGATAAAAACACTTCAGAGGTAGTACCGCTTGATTTTGAAGAGATAAAATTGGATATAAATCAAAAAGCATTAGACCTTGTGAAGGAAGGAATGTTTAAAGTAGTGAATGAACCGGGAGGAACTGCAACGATGGTGAAACTTCCGGATATTGAAATATCGGGGAAGACGGGGACAGCGCAAAATCCTCATGGTAAAGACCACGCTTTATTTGTAGCGTATGCACCATCTGAAAATCCTCAAATTGCAGTTGCTGTTGTTGTTGAGAATGTTGGTTACGGCAGCACTCACGCTGCTCCGATTGCCAGAGAAGTTATTAAAACATATTTACAAAAAGATAAAAAAGAAATTCCAAGCGAAGAAAAAATTGCAGGTATAAAAAACTAATGCGCATTGGTTCTAAATTACACGAAAAAATAGATCTGGCGATTCTGCTTCCCAGTATTTTATTAATGATATTCGGATTGCTTGCCATTTACAGTTCTACGGTTAATCACCCGACTGCTTCAGGCAATTTTAACAAGCAATTTTTTTGGTTTTTCTTATCGCTCGCAGCAGCAATTATTGCATATCTACTTCCGCATCGTACCTATAGGCTGCTTGCGGTTCCAAGCTACATAATATCGATTGCAATGCTGGCTTTGGTACTTATAATGGGTAAAACAGTTTATGGTTCGAAAAGCTGGTTGGGCATCGGTTCACTCGGTATGCAGCCTTCTGAATTTGCTAAAATTGGTTTGATACTTTTTCTTGCCTATTGGATTTCCCGCAAACAAACTGATATTAATTCGGTTAAGGACTTGGCAATTATTTTAGCTGCCGGTTTGGCGCCCATCTTTTTGATTCTTCTTCAACCGGATATGGGAACGGCCATTGTCTTTGGGTTGATAACACTTTTTATGATTTTCTGGGGTGGAATAAGTCTTTTTGGATTGTTCGTTGTGCTCTCGCCTGGTTTTGTTACTTTTGCATCTTTGTTCGGGACGATACCATTAATATTTACACTTGTTGTTGTTCTTGCATTATTAATTTATTTTAAAAAGGATTTATTCATTAGTGCAACGGTCCTTGTTATAAATATTGCGGCAGGTTTTTTCTTTGATTACTTATACCGAATTTTGCAGCCTCATCAGCAGAAAAGAATCGAAACATTTCTTGATCCGAATTCTGATCCGCTTGGTGCCGGTTATAATGCCCTGCAAGCTAAAGTTGCTATTGGTTCCGGTGGTTTGGTCGGAAAAGGTTTTATGGAAGGCAATCAAACTCAGTTAAGATTTATTCCCGAACAGTGGACGGATTTTATTTATTGCGTGGTCGGTGAAGAATTCGGTTTTATTGGAAGCATAATTGTCATAGCTTTGTTCCTCGTAATTTTTTTACGCCTCGTAAAACTTACTTCTCTCGCAAGAGACAAATTTTCGAGTCTTGTTGTAGTGGGAATTTTGGTTTTTTTATTTATTCATTTTGGAATAAATATTGGGATGAATGTGGGTATAACTCCCGTTATCGGATTGCCTTTGCCGTTCTTAAGTTACGGTGGAAGTTCATTGATTGTAAATATGACTTTAATTGGAATTGCACTTAACATTTATAAAAACAGGATACAATACGAGTAAATGAAAGCTCTCGAAAAACTCACAAAAAAATTTAATGATGGATTGCATATCTGTGTCGGATTAGATTCCGATATAAATAAAATTCCCAAACATTTACAAAATTTTAATGATCCCGTTTTCGAATTCAACAAAGAAATAATTAATAAGACTAAAAGTAATGCGGCTGCATACAAATTAAATTTAGCTTTTTATGAAAAAGACGGCATTGAAGGTCTGCAAACACTCGAGAAAACTCTTGCAGAAATACCATCCGATGTTTTAACAATAGGTGATGCGAAAAGAGGCGATATCGGAAACACAAGTAAAATGTACGCTCAATCACTATTCGATCATTTTAATTTTGATGCATCAACATTGCACCCGTATATGGGTAAAGATTCAGTTCAGCCTTTTTTAGATTTTGAGGATAGGTTAAATTTTATACTTGTACTTACATCCAATCCCGGTAATGCAGATTTTGAAAAACAAAAACTAAATAGCGGCAAATTTCTATTCCAGGAAGTTCTGGAAAAAGTGCACGAGTGGAATTCAAGTAATAATTGCGGCATCGTTTTCGGGGCAACAAATCCGGAGGAGTTGGAAGAAAATATACCGGGATTCAAAAATCTCCCGGTGCTCTTGCCCGGTGTAGGTTCGCAGGGCGGAAGTCTTGAAGAAGTTGTAAAAATTTTTCAATCAAATCACAATAATAATTATATAATCAACATTAGCAGGGCATTAATATATGAAGATTCTTCGGAGAGCTTTGCATTCACCGCATTCGAAAAATTGAAAGAGTATAATTCCATAATCGCAAAAATTACGGCTGAATTTTAAAAATAAGTTTAGAATATTCTTATAATTTCTTAACTTCAACATCGCAAGTTATTCTGATAATAAATCAGAACGAAACAGAGGGCATCAATGAGCAGCTCCGAAAAAGTTTTCGAAAAGGAATTGTACGAAGTTTGGCAGAACAAACGTTTCGAAAAAGATTTAGAGACAATTGACGGTTCTGAAATAACCATCCTCGATCCCGGGGTTCACAACGTTGATACTTCCGGTCCCGATTTCCAAAACGCACGAATTAGAATAGGCAACCTTACGTTTGTTGGTGATATTGAAATTGACAGCGATTACCATGATTGGAAACAGCACGGTCATCATCTTAATAATAAATATAACAAGGTCATTCTTCACGCTTGTCTTACTAACAAATTCAACACGCCGTATGTTTATACTAAAGATGGTAGAAAAGTTCCTTCAATAAAATTAGAAGATTTCCTCGATTTAGAAAAAGCTAAGGTTATTGAACAAAAAATTGAAAAGTATAATTCCAACCATCAGCATACTTTAAGATGTGTTGATGAAAGTCCTGCACTTGATAGAAAGGTAAAAGCAAAATTTGTGTTGCATTTAGGAACAGAACGCTTCAAGAAAAAATGTAGAAGATTTTACGACCGGCTGAAAGAATTAAAATATATCAGCGAAATGAAATTGAAAGAGCCGGTTATTAATTACGAATTGAACGAAGAGTTCAGGAATAAAAAATATACCCACGAAGATTTCAAAGAAAAAGAACTTTGGCTGCAGCTTTTGTATGAAAACGTTTTTGAAGCTCTCGGGTACTCAAAAAACAAATCGATCATGTTGAAACTTGCTCAATCCGCCAATGTGAACTTTTTGACTTCGCTTAGAAATGAAGGGCATCACGGGATGAAATTAGAATCATCTCTGTTCGGTATTAGCGGTTTATTACCCGATGCTGAAAAACTACCCGAGAATCATAGTTCGGATTACACTAAATCAATTTACAATAATTGGCAGACTATAAAAGAAAAGTATGACGGGGAGACATTCAACGAAACGGATTGGAATTTTTTCCGACTTCGTCCACAAAATTTTCCAACTATTAGAATTGCCGGCGGTGTTCGCTTCCTCGATGCATTGTTGAATGATAACTTAATCAGTGTAATGATCAAAAAAATTAAAGAGATACGTAACCTAAACGTTTTAATTAATTCTCTACGTTCTATTTTTGTAATTCGCTCAGATGGATTTTGGCAGGATCATTATGTGTTTGATAAAAAATCGTCGACAAAAATAAAATATTTTGTAGGTGCCGGGCGAGCAGATGAAATTGTAATAAATGTTATACTTCCTTTTTTCACTGTTTATTTTGAAGTATTCGGGAATACAGAGTTATCAAAAAAAGTTTTCAAATTATACAGTATATATAATCAGAAAACCGATAACAGGATTGTCCGCGAAGTAGCAGAAACACTTGGGCTTGAAAGAGAATCAAAGAAAACAATTTATTCCCAAGGTATGATTGAGCTGTTCAGAAGTTACTGTTCAAAAGGAAAATGCTTGGAATGTGAAATAGGCAAACAAATTTTCAATTAGTTGTTGCTGCCTTTTCTTCTATTAATTTCATCTCTTAATTTTGCAGCACGTTCGTAATCTTCCTTTTCAATTGCTTCCCTAAGTTGGTCTTGCAGAGAAGCTGTTTTAGTCTCGGAGGTTTTTTTCAGCTCACTTTCTTGACCGGGAATCTCATCCGAGAGTTCATCTTCACTTGAAGGAATAAATGCAGCCGATTTCATAACTTCCTCGGAAACATAAATAGGTGATTCGGTTCTAACAGCGAGCGCAATTGCGTCGCTCGGTCTAGAATCAATTTCATTTGTCAGTGAAGAAACTTCCAAAACAATTTTCGCATAAAAAGTGTTTTCCTTCAACTCATCGATGATAACTTCGATTACGGTTCCACCTAAATTATCAATTGTCTGCTTAAGCAAATCGTGAGTGAGAGGGCGAGGTGGTTTTATTCCTTCTAACTCAAGCGCGATTGACTGAGCTTCAAACGAACCGATTATTATCGGCAGTCTTCTATTTCCGTAAGATTCTTTTAGAAGGAGAGCATAAGCCCCTCCTGCCGAGGGGCTTGCGGATAAACCTAATATTTCAACTTGTATTTTGTTCATAGAATCTCTTATTCAGCTTTCAGTTTCTTAATCTCTTCAATTAATTTCGGAACTATTTCGAACGCATCACCTGCAATTCCGTAATCGGCAATACTGAAAATTGGTGCGTCCTTATCTTTATTGATTGCAACAATATATTTTGATGATCGCATACCTGCCAAATGTTGAATGGCGCCGGAGATTCCTACGGCAACATAAAGAGTTGGAGTTACGGTTTTACCTGTCTGACCGACCTGCTCTCTATGTGGTCTCCAGCCTGCATCAACAACTGCTCGTGATGCGCCAACAGCAGCCCCAAGAACTTCAGCCAGTTCCTCAATCATACCAAAGTTTTCGGGACCTTTCAACCCTCTTCCACCCGAAACAATTATATCCGCTTCAGCAACATCAAGTTTACCTTCGGATTTTTTGACTTCGGTTACTTTAGCAGCTAAATCAACATCGCCTACTTCCTTTACTTCGATATTTGCAGTATCGCCGCTTGGTTCACCGGCATCAAAAACATTGGGGCGAATTGTGTAAACTTTAATTGGGCTATTTACCTTTACATCAAGTAGTGCTTTGCCGGCATAAATTGGTCTTGTAGCAACTACCTCTTCACCAAAATCAAAAGCAACACAATCCATCGCTATACCGGCATCTGATTTAGCGGCAACTCTTGGAACCAAATCTCTGCACAATGCCGTAGTTGACGAAATAATTACATCCGAACCGGAAGAGTTCACAAAATCGGTTAATAATTTTGTATAAGCAGATGCTGAGTATAGTTCGAGTTCACTATTTTTAAGATGTGTAACTTTAGTAATTCCGTAACCGCCAACTTTTTCCAAGTTATTTATTTCGTTACCGATAACGACCGCTTCAACTTCACAGCCTAATTTATCGGCAAAATTCTTTCCTACCTTTGCAGCTTCGTAGGAAGATTTTTTAACCGTCCCGTTTCTTTGTTCTAAATAGACTAAAACTTTATTTGCCATTTTATCCTCCCTTAAATTACTTTAGCTTCTTCTCTAAGCAGTTTTACCAATTCCGGTACCGCGTTGGCGTCTTCGCCGAGAATTTTACCGGGTTGTTTAGCGGGAGGTCTTTTCATTGCAACAACTTCAACTTTATTTTCGTAAGCTGTAGGAGTTTTTTCTTCTATAGTTTTTTTCTTAGCCTGCATGATACCCTTAAGCGAAGCATAACGAGGTTCATTCAAACCTTTTTGCGCCGTGATAATTACCGGCAGCGATGTTTCAACAACTTCACGTCCACCTTCAATTTCTCTTTCTGCAATAACTTTTTCACCCTCAATTTTCAAATCAACCACAACCGTTACAGAATTGTAGCCTAAAAGTTCTGCAGTAACCTGTCCGGTAATTGCGTTATCATAATCTACAGATTGTTTTCCGAAGAAAACTAACCTTGCATCCTGAGCCTTAATTTCTTCAGCCAGTGCTTTAGCTACACCTAAGGAATCTCTTTGGTTTTCATCTTTCAGAAGCACGGCAGAATCAGCACCCATTGCAAGTGCTTTACGGAGTGTTTCTTTGTTTGCATCCGGTCCAACACTTATTGCAACAACTTCACCACCTTCGGCTTCTTTAACTTTTAAAGCCTCTTCAATCGCAAATTCATCATATGGATTTACGACATACGTAACACCGTTCGGATCGATAGTTTTCCCGTCGGAACCTACGTTCACCTTTGCTGCAGTATCGGGAACGTGGCTTACGCAGACTGCTATTTTCATCCTTCCTCCTTTAATTTCATCAAATAGAATAAAAAAGATATAAATACGAGTGTAAAATTACAAAAATAGTGCGACTAATTTATTTTATTATCATTATTTCATAACTTTATACAACAATAAAAGTTCCAAGAATGCTCGAAGAAAAACCCACAGGAATAATAGAACCCAAAATTGATGAAGAAACCACAGTCGGGTTCCCATTCAGAGTAATTCTTTACAATGATGATTGGCATACGTTTGATGAGGTAATTAATCAAATTATTAAAGCAACTAACTGCTCTTTTGAGAAAGCGCGGGATTTGACGTTCGAAGTTCACGTTAAAGGTAAAGCTATTGTTTTTCACGGACCGCTGCCGGAATGCTTAAAAGTCTCTTCCGTTCTCGAAGAAATTGAGCTTCACACACAAATAGCATCCTAATTTTTCGTTTACAATTGTTTATATTTGTATTCTGAAATCAATACTCAATTTTAAGGAATTATATGCAAATTGGATTAGTAGGATTACAGTTTTCAGGCAAAACCACTCTATTTAATACATTAGCCCAAACCGAAATAACACCCACCGGTAAAGATGAAGCGACAGTAGAAGTAGTTAAAGTTCCAGATGAAAGATTGGACAAACTTACCGAGATGTTTAATCCCAAAAAGAAGGTGAACGCTACTATTGAAGTTTTTGATATACCCGGACTACAGATGCAGGACGATGGAAAAGTTAAAATAACCAATAACTTTTTGAATAATGTAAAAAACAATGATGCTTTATTTTATATCATTCGTCAATTTGAAGAACCATCTGTTCCACATCCTATGAATACAATAGATGTTAAGCGGGATGTTGAATTTTTGGAAACTGAATTTCTTCTAACCGATTTAAGTTTTTTGGAAAACCGTTTGGAGAAACTTCAAAAAGAAGTATTAAAGACAAAGGATGAAAAAACAAAACGAGAAATTCCCTTAATTGAAAAATGTTATAAACATACTGAACAGGAACTTCCTCTTCGTTCACTGGAGCTTGATGAAAATGAACGTAAAGTTTTATCAGGTTATCAGCTTCTTACATTAAAACCGCTTGCAATTGCCATCAACTGTGATGAAGATTCAATTGATAAAGTTGATGAAATAGTAAAAGCAGTGAAAGACAGCTTAAATGACAAATCGGTTGCGGTAATACCTTTCTTTGCAAAAATTGAATACGAACTTTCGCAGATGGAAGAAGCAGACCGAGAAACATTCATGGCTGATTACGGAATTAAAGAATCTGCGCTTTCAAAAATTTTGCGCACATCTTATGAAATTTTAGGATTGCAGTCTTTCTTTACTGTAGGTGAAGATGAGTGTAGAGCCTGGACTATAAAAAAGAATTACACAGCTCAAGATGCAGCAGGTGTAATTCATACTGATTTTTACAATAAGTTTATCCGGGCAGAAACTGTTCACTACGAAGACTTTATCGTACACGGCTCATTTGCAAAATGTAAAGATGCCGGTGCTTGGAGACTTGAAGGTAAGGAGTATATTGTAAAAGACGGTGATATTCTAAACATCAGACACAACTAAAGAAAAAAGTAAAGGAGTATTTTATGTCGAAAGAAGCCATTGAAGGATTAAAACCGGAAATACTTTGGCAGCGATTTTATGAAATCAGCCAAATACCAAGACCATCTAAAAAAGAAGAAAAAATCTTAGAGTACTTACGAAATTTTGCAAAAGAACATAACATTAAAATGCTGGAAGACGATACGCACAATATCGTTATGAAAGTTCCGGCAACAAATGGATATGAAAATGCACCGACGGTTGTTATACAAGGGCATGTTGATATGGTTTGCGAAAAAAACAAAGGAACCAAACATGACTTTGATAACGACCCGATAAAATTAATAAGAGACGGCGAATGGATGAGAGCAGATGGAACAACTCTTGGTGCCGATAACGGAATTGGTGTTGCAGCCGGTTTGGCAATGATCACAGATGATTCGGTTGTGCATGGACCCCTTGAATTATTATTCACGGTTGATGAAGAAACCGGTCTTACCGGCGCCAACAATCTTGCTACCGATATGCTTGAAGGCAAAACACTATTAAACTGTGATTCGGAAGAAGACGGTGCGTTTTATGTAGGCTGCTCAGGCGGTCAAGATACTGTTGGAATTTACGACATCGAATGGAAAGAATTAAAAAAAGATTTAGTTCCCTATGAATTAACTATAACCGGGTTGAAGGGGGGACATTCCGGGCTTGACATAGCTAACGGAAGAGCAAATGCTATAAAATTATTAGCACGTTTAATGCTGCAATTAACCGATGTCGATTACCGTATTGCAGAAATTAACGGTGGTTCAAAACGTAATGCAATCCCTCGTGAAGCCGAAACAATTCTTTTAATAACTGAATCAGATGCAGCCAAAATAAAACAAGCCGCTGATGAATTTGTTAAGGAAGCATTGCTTGAATACAAAGTAAATGACGGCGGATTAAAAGTTGAACTGAATAAAAAAGACGGCAGTTATAATAAAGTATTTAAAAGAAAGTTTGCTAAAAGAATTCTGCACGTTTTGAATGCACTTCCTCACGGAATTATGGCTATGAGTCCGGATATACCCGACCTCGTTGAGACGTCTACTAATCTTGCTACAGTATTTACAGAAGGTGACAAGATTAGAATAGGTACAAGTCAACGCAGTTCAATTGAAACTGCTAAATTGAATATCTCGAATGTTGTCAAATCTATCTTTGCCCTCTCGGGGGTTGAAGAAATCTTAGATGCGGATAGCTATCCCGGTTGGCAGCCTAATCTGGATTCTCCGGTTTTAAAACTCGGTAAAGAAGTTTTCAAAGAAAAATATGGCAAAGATCCCGAAATCAAAGCTATCCACGCCGGATTGGAATGCGGAATATTAGCTGATAAATACCCCGGTTTGGATATGGTTTCCTTCGGTCCAACCATTCAGGGTGCGCATTCACCGGATGAAAAAGTGAACATTAAAGACGTTGAAAAATTTTATACTCTTCTTACCGGTATTTTAGAAAAGATAGCAAAGGGGTAAATATATTCCCGATTTGTGGTAAAGGGGCTTGCAGGAAACTGTAAGTCCCTTAATATTTGAACCCGTTGATCAAACAACATAACTACACTCACTTTTTAAGGGGGAATTATGAAGATCATAAAATTTCTTCTCTTTTCATTTCTATTCATTTTCAATATTTCTTTATTCGCTCAGATTGATGCACGCATGCTTCAGCATCCGAACGTGTCATCAACACATATCACTTTTGTTTACGGTGGCGATGTTTGGCTCGTTCCAAAAGAAGGGGGAACCGCGGTTAAATTAAGCTCACCAAAAGGATCTGAAATGTTTCCAAAATTTTCGCCGGATGAAAATCAAATTGCATTCAACGGAAATTATGACGGTAATGCCGATATTTATGTAATGCCTGTAAAAGGCGGTGTGCCTGATAGAATAACTTATCACGGAGATTTTGATAGATTAATTGATTGGAGCAACAAAGGGGATAAACTTCTCTATGCTTCACCGATGAAAAGCGGAAGACAAAGATTTAATCAACTTTACCTAATTTCGAAAAATGGCGGTGAACCCGAAAAACTCCCTATGCCTTTTGGAGAGTTCGGTTCACTTTCTTCTGATGATAAAAAAATCGCCTATACTTTTAGGACAAGAGCTTTTAGAACTTGGAAACGATATGAAGGCGGAATGGCTGCTGATATTTGGATTTTCAATTTAGAAGATTATTCTTCGGAACAGATTACCGATCATCCCGCTAATGATGAAATTCCGATGTGGCACAATGACAAAATTTATTTCTTATCGGACCGTGATGAAAGTAAACGAAATAATATTTGGGTTTACGATGCCAACACCAAAGAAAAAAAACAGGTAACATTCTTTACGGATTTTGATATTCATTTTCCGTCAATTGGTCCCGAAGAAATAGTGTTTGAAGCCGGGGGTGATTTGTATCTGCTTGATTTGCAGACGGAAGAATACCGCAAAGTTGAAGTTGATGTTGTAACCGATCAAATAACTCTCGTTCCCAAAGTCCGGAATGTATCTAAAAATATTCAGAATGTTTGGCTTTCACCCGACGGCAACAGAGTTTTAATTGAAGCCCGAGGTGAAATTTTTTCCGTTCCCGCTAAAGAAGGTGTTATCAAAAATTTAACTAATAGTTCAGGCGTTGCAGAAAGATATCCAGCTTGGTCGCCAGATGGAAAGTACGCCGCTTATTGGAGCGATCAATCGGGTGAATATCAACTTATGCTATTGGATTTGACCACCAGTGAAAAGAAAGAACTTACATCTTTCGAAAATGGTTATCGATACCAGCTTTATTGGTCGCCGGATAGCAAAAAACTCGCCTTTATTAATCAAGCTTTGGAAATAAAAATCTATGATTTGGATAAAAATAAAATTCTCGATGTTGATAAAGGACTTTGGATGTTTCACGGCGGGCTCGAGAACTTCAAAGTTGATTGGTCATCAGACAGTAAATGGATGACTTATTCACGCGGACTCGAAAATAGAAATAATGCACTCTTTGTTTATAACACGGAGGAAAATAAAACAACTCAATTGACATCAGGTTATTATTCAGATTCAAGTCCGGCGTTCGATCCCGATGGTAAGTATATTTATTTTCTCACGAATAGAACATTTTCTCCTTTGTACAGCGACGTTGATAATTCATTCATTTATCCAAACACGACAAACATTGCCGCGGTTTCATTGACAGATGAAATTTCTTCTTTACTTGCTCCAAAGAACGACACAGTTGCTGTTAAGATTGAAGTTGATGAAAAAGCAGAGAAAGAAGAAAACGACGATAAAGATGAAAAAGAAGATGAAACTAAATCGGTTAAAATCGATTTTGAAAATTTTGAAAATCGTGTTGTTTTGCTTTCACCCGATGCCGGTAATTATAGAAATCTTCAGGCTGTTTCGGGCAAAATTATTTATCACAAAATGCCGAACACCGGCTCCGGTGATAAGACTAAGCCGGTTAAGTATTTTGATATAAAAGAATTGGAAGAAAAAACAATTGTTGCTGATGCCGATGGCTATATGATTTCAGCCGATAAAAAGAAAATGTTAGTAGCAAGCAATAGAAAATTTGCCGTTGTCGATATTGCTCCGGATCAGAATATGGAAAAATTTGTACCTTCTGATAAGCTTGAAACAACAATTGACCCGATGTCTGAATGGCATCAAATATTTAACGACGCATGGAGATTTGAACGTGACTTTTTCTATGACCCCAATATGCACGGATTAGATTGGGATAAAATTGGGGAACGTTATCGTAAGTTGATTGATGATGCGGTAACACGATGGGATGTTAATTATGTTCTTGGTGAACTTATTGGTGAATTGAATGCTTCTCATACTTATAGATGGGGAGGGGATACCGAACAAAGTGAAAGCAATAGCGTTGGTTACCTCGGTGTTGATTGGAAATTGGAAAACGGAGCCTATCGTATTGACAAAATAATTAAAGGTGCCCTTTGGGATGCAGAAGTGCGTTCACCTTTCGACCAACCAAATGTTGCCGTAAGTGAAGGTGATTATTTGCTTGCTGTAAACGGAGTTCCGGTTGATGCATCTAAAGATATCTATGCTGCATTTCAAGGGATGGCTGGTAAAACTATTGAATTGACCATCAATTCCTCTCCTTCGATGAATGGCGCACGAAAAGTAATTGTAGAGGCACTTCCGAGCGAAAGCAGACTTCGTCATTTAGCATGGATAGAGGCCAATCGTAAAAGAGTTGATGAAGCAACAGACGGAGAAATCGGATATATCTATGTAAGGAGTACAGGTGTTGATGCTCAAAATGAATTAGTACGGCAGTTCGCTGCTCAATTCAATAAAAAGGGTTTGATAATTGATGAACGTTTTAACAGTGGCGGGCAAATTCCCGATCGTTTTATTGAATTGTTAAACCGGCAAGCTCTTGCATTTTGGGCGGTGAGAGACGGCAAAAATTGGCAATGGCCTCCGGTTGCAAATTTTGGTCCGAAAGTAATGTTGATAAACGGTTGGAGTGGTTCCGGTGGTGATGCATTCCCCGACTTTTTCAAAAAAGCCGGTCTTGGTACTCTTGTGGGAACAAGAACCTGGGGCGGATTAATCGGGATAAGCGGAAGCCCTTCTTTAGTTGATGGTGGTTTAGTAACGGTTCCTACTTTCAGAATGTATGATCCCGATGGTAAATGGTTCGCAGAAGGTCACGGTGTAGAACCGGATATAAAAGTAATCGAAGATCCTACACAAATGGCAAAAGGTATTGATCCTCAATTAGAAAAAGCAATTGATGAAGTGCTGAGATTACTAAAAGAGAATCCACCGGTTTCTCCGGAGCAACCTTCTTATGAAATAAGATAAACTTAAAGCCCTCTTAATTGAGGGCTTTTTTATGATTATAAATGAAATAATAGTTTTATTTCATTAATTTATTCTGACAATTTTATCCACTAAAAATAAAATACAATGAAAAAAGAACTTAAGCTTTATGACGTTCCGCAAATCGAAACTATTCAGCAAATGGTATTGGAAAGCGCTGAAAAGTATTCAGACAAAATTGCTTTGGAAGATCTTAACCCTACTCCAATTCAATCTGTTACTTACAAAGAGCTATTGAAGTACATTTTGAAATTTGGAAATGCATTAAAAAATCTTGGGTTAAAAGAACGTTCTCACATTGCATTGATAGGAGAGAACCGTGTGCAATGGGGAATTACATATCTAACGGCAATGTGCTTTAATTATGTTATAGTACCAATAGACAAAAACCTTACGACAAACGAGATTTTTAATATTGTACATGAATCCGATGCCGAAGCAATTATTTTTTCTCAATCTTTTTCGTCGACTTTTTCCGGCAGCCACACTTCATTAAAAAAATTGAAATATTTCATTTGTATGGATGAGACCAGGGAAGACGAAAAGTTTTTGAATATGATGGAACTGATAAAGAAAGAAGAAAATGTTGACAAAAGAAGTCTGCCAAAAATTAATTCGAACGATATGGCGGAAATTATTTTTACATCCGGTTCACTTGGTAGGGCTAAAGGTGTGATGCTGACGCAAGCCAATCTTGCCGCAAATTTAGTCGATATGGTAAGTATGATTTTAATAAATGAAAACGACCGTTTCCTTTCAGTGCTGCCGATTCATCATACATACGAATGCACTTGCGGAATGTTGTGTCCCTTATATGCGGGTGCTTCGGCTCATTATGCACGCTCCCTAAAAACAATCGTTGATGATGTACAGAAAGTAAAAGCTACAATTATGCTCGGCGTTCCTTTGTTATTCGATAAATTATTCAAGAGAATAATGAAAGGAATAAGCGAAGATAAAGTGAAATCAAAGATAGTTCCGCCACTGATGAAATTGACTACTCTCTTACAAGGTGTCGGTATAAAAGGATTGAAACAAAAAATATTTAAAGAACTTCACGAAAAATTCGGCGGGCATATAAGAATATTTATAGCCGGAGGGGCTGCGCCGGATCCCCTTGTGGCAAAAGGATTACGTGAGCTCGGTTTTACTTTTATACAAGGCTACGGTTTAACGGAAACTTCACCCATACTTGCGTTGAATAGGCTGGATGATTTTAAAGATGATGCTGCAGGATTGTTATTGCCGAGAGTTGAAGCTAAAATTAATAACCCGGATGAAGACGGTATTGGTGAAATTTGGGCAAAGGGTCCTAACGTAATGTTGGGATACTATAAAAACCAAAAACTTACAGACGATGCATTTGAAAACGGTTGGTTTAAAACCGGTGACCTCGGCTATTTTGACGAGGATGGTTTTCTTCACATCGCAGGAAGAAAAAAGAATGTGATAATTTCAAAGAGCGGCAAAAATGTTTTCCCCGAAGAGATTGAAGACATTTTAAATAGAAGTCCTTTCATTTTAGAATGTATGGTTTACGGTGAAAAAGATTCCAAGCAAGATGAGATAATCGCAGCACAAATTGTTGTTGATGCGGAAGCTTTCATCGAACTTTCCGAAACCAAAGGGGTAGAAATTAATGACGAGTTGATGAATAATGTAATAGCCGAAGAAGTTGAGAAAACAAATAAACAATTAGCAAACTATAAACATATTAGGAAATTTTATATTCGCGAAGACGAGTTCCAAAAAACTACTACGCAAAAAATAAAACGTTACTTGGTCGAAAAAACATAGGTTTTTCTTTTTGATACTTTTCGTTAAATTCTTGCACTGTTGTTTTTATAAAAGGAAAATTTATGGAAGAAAAGAAATTCGACCAAATTCAAAAAAGCATTAGAGTACGTCATCTTAAGCAGAAGGATTATCCTCAAATAAGGGATTTACAACTTAAGTGTTTCCCGGGCATGAAACCTTGGTCTGAAGACCAGTTTAAGTCTCAAGTTAAAACTTTTCCAAAGGGACAAATTTGTGTCGAGTATCAAGGCAATATAATTGCATCATCCTCAAGCCTTATAGTTGATTTTGATATTTACAGTGATGATCATTCCTACAAAAAAATTACCGGTGAAGGCTACATAAAAAATCATAATCCCGAAGGAGATACTCTTTACGGAATTGAGATAATGGTTGATCCGGATTTCCGCGGAATGAAGTTAGCGCGCAGACTCTATGATGCCCGCAAAAAATTAGCACGCGAATTAAATTTGATGAGGATTGTCGTAGCCGGAAGAATTCCTAATTATCATAAATATGCCGAAAAGTTATCTGTTGAAAAATATGTTGAAAAAGTTCAAATGAAAGCAATTTATGATCCGGTACTTACAACTCAGCTTGCAAACGGCTTTGTCCTTAAAAGAATTATAACCGATTATCTGACCGCTGATAACGAATCAAAAGGTTATGCAATATTTTTAGAGTGGACAAACATTCACTATGAACCTCATCCCCACAAAAGATGGGAAATTGGCAGACCGGTAAGGATTTGTGCCGTTCAATACAGGATGAGAAAAATTAATGATTTCGAGGAATTTGCAAATCAATGCGAGTACTTTGTAGATGTAGCATCGGGTTATAAATGTGATTTTGTATTATTCCCGGAATTGTTGACAACTCAGCTTCTTTCTTTTATACCTAATAAACGTCCCGGTATTGCAGCGCGTGAATTGGCAAACTTTACTAATCAATACCTTGAAATGTTTTCAAGTCTTGCTATAAAATATAATATAAATATAATTGGCGGTTCTCATTTTATAAACGAAGAAGACCACCTCTACAATGTTTCATTTTTGTTTCACCGCGGTGGTAAGGTAGACAAACAATATAAACTTCATATAACCCCAAACGAAAGAAAATGGTGGGGAGTTGAACCGGGTAATAAAGTTGAAGTATTCGATACGGATGTCGGCAGAGTTGCAATTAATGTCTGTTATGATGTTGAATTCCCGGAACTTGCAAGAATAGCATCAGAGAAGGGAGCACAAATTATTTTCGTTCCTTTCTGTACTGATGAACGAAAGGGCTATCTGCGTGTTCGATACTGCGCACAAGCTCGCTGCATTGAAAATCAAATTTATGTCGCTGTTGCCGGTACAGTGGGTAACTTGCCCGAAGTTGAAAATATGGATATTCAATATGCACAATCCGGTATTTACACTCCATCCGATTTTACGTTTGCAAGGGATGGAATTGCTGCAGAATGCACGCCAAATGTAGAAACGGTTGTTATTCATGATGTCGATGTTGAAGAACTGAAACGAGCTAGGATAAACGGTACAACTTTGAATTGGAATGATAGACGACTCGATTTGTATGAAGTGAAGTACAAAAGCAAGTAGAGTGTGAATTCGTTTTAGATATAAAGCCCGAAAAGAGTAATGGGTTTGTTATTGTTAGAGGCGGCGGTGGGATTCGCCCGCCTAAGGCGGGTTGCAGACCTTCGCCTATTTACCAATTGATTTCAAGAATTCTCTACCTTTACCGGATTTGAAAAATTTCTCACGCTTCATTGCTTCTTTCTTAGAGGAAAATTCTTCATGATAAGAATATTCAAAAGGCTTTCTATTCTTGGTAGATTTGACAAGCCCGGAGTTGTGTTCACTAATTCTTTCACTCAAAGGTCTCTCGGTCATACCTATGTAGCGTTTGCGGTCTTTTAAACTTCGGAGTACGTAAACAATGTATCTCATTTTTAGCATCTAAAAATCAATACTTTTGTTTAAAATAAAAAAGGTCTGAGGAAAATTCATCAGACCAACAGAGGCGGCGGTGGGATTCGCCCG